>Ga0209941_1000222_pt1 | contig 97775 bp, 89 predicted proteins | sample ThiBiot_300_plan_FD_183945 | JGI IMG/M metagenome (GOLD analysis project Ga0209941, IMG submission 183945) | Wastewater bioreactor microbial communities from Cape Town, South Africa - Thiocy_solids_1 (SPAdes) | ecosystem: Engineered > Bioremediation > Thiocyanate > Unclassified | place: South...
GTGGTTGAATAGAAACTCCACTTTTGCACATTGATGCCGTTGATTGCGAGGCCCCCCTTCATTTCTGCTTTCCTTCTGGACCCGCCATCACTTACCTGAGGTGGGAGGCGTCCATACCATCTCCTGTGAAAATTGTCGGGACGATTTCCGATCAGTTTTCGTCAAGCCGAGCCTCGGCAATACCGCTACTGGAAATTTCCCCGGTTCGGGTGTTTAGGGTAAATAATTGCTGGAGCCTGGGTTCCAGCTCAGGTTTCCTGCACCGGATCAAAATCATGGTATTGAGAAAGATTTGCTCTTTCACTAAGGATCCAAAAATGTCCCATCTGAATGAACACGATTCTTCGGTACGGTAGCGAACATATTTCTCATTCAGGGATTGCCAGAATGCCGGTAGACCTGAAAACGAGATTTCTTTTTAACTGATATGTTTCGGGTTCCCGGCTCGGCTTTTTATTTATATAGGATAGGAAGAAAAAATGGCAACTGGCACAGTAAAATGGTTCAATGACGCAAAAGGATTTGGTTTTATTACTCCTGTTGATGGAAGTGAAGATTTATTCGCACACTTCTCCGCAATCAACATGTCCGGCTTCAAAACCCTCAAAGAGGGACAAAAAGTAACATTTGAGGTTACGCAGGGCGCAAAAGGCAAGCAAGCATCAAACATTCAAGCCGCGTAAGATTGCACGCTGGACGGAATATTCGTTCCAGCGTGCAGTCCTCTTATAGAGTTACCTGACTCGTATACCATTTCTATTTAGCTGACTGGCGGTCGGCCACAAAGAAAACCTGCTTACAGCCGGCCCTCAAATCATTCCATTCAGTTACCCGGCAGCAGATGCCAAGCTTATCTGACGTCGCTATCTTCGCAGGAAAGAAGACGGCGACGTGCCGTCATACTCACCACCGCTAAACCAGCCAGCAGCATCGCGTAGGCTTCTGGTTCGGGTACGAGCGTGCCACGAATCTCTCCCGCTGGAAACAGCTCTGTATGGATGTTGGCGTAGGCCATTCCGTTATTCAATCCGCCTGCAAGCGCGTCGAATGCGCCTGCGGCGGTCCCACCATTAGCCGAAATGAATGCCGGGTTGTAGCTTGATGCTTCCAGCATATTAAAGGTTTGATCATAAGTACCGGCGGTCACTCCCACGGGAAACCCTGGAAAAGAAGGTATGGTAGTGGCAGGGATGGCGGTGCCATCTGGACCAGCGCAGCAATGGATGTGGGAAATTGTCGCATTCCCCGAAAGACCGCTGAAAGTCTCATGCACATGCATCGTTCCCTGGGCCCGATCAATCGTAACGGTCGCCATACCTGTACCGGTGGAATTATTGGGATCCGGCCGTTCGTTCGATCCGAGAAGTTCAGCGGTAAAAATAGACTGCTGGGCGATGGCCGGCCCCGGCACAGCTGCGGCAAGCAGGCATCCCGCGATCAAGGTACTCGGTTTCATGATATTTATCCTCCTTTATTACGGAATTCCCGGCCTTGCGATCTGAGCGGATTAGCCGGAAAAACGAGAACTTGCAGGCCGGATCAGCGATCCGGAAACGCTATCTAAATATAGTACATATCCAGGAGAGCCTCTCAATATTGAACCGGCGAGCAAACAGTACAAACGTCATACTCGGAAGCCGGTATCTGCGGCGTTAAAAGATATTTTTCACTTGAGATTCATAAGGTATATTTGTAGCTCCCTGTGTAATAGAAAACTTCGGCATCACCTTTCGAATTTTTGCAGGTCACATGTTCAAAAAGCTGACATTTAAAAACCTGACGATCAAATGGCGTCTGATCCTTACTCTTTCCTACCTGGTTGCCTTTTTGCTGGGAATGGGAATGATCGGTTTGTTCGGCATGAGCAATGCAATAGAGGGATTGCGGACCGTCTATCATGACAGGGCGATTCCGCTGAGCCAGGTTGGATATATTGAATCACTTTTGCTGCAAAACCGGCTCGCCGTCACGTCTGCGCTGGTAATACCGACGCCCGAAATCATCAGGGACAAGACCGCAAAGGTTGAGAAGAATATTGCGGAAATCAACAAAACCTGGGAAGAGTACATAACCACCCGTCTGACCCCCGTGGAAAAAAAGCTTGCTGCCAAATTTGCTGCCGACCATCGGAAATACGTGACCGAGGGGCTGCTGCCGATCACAGTAGCGTTACGCGCCAATAAAATTGGTGAAGCAAACAGGATACTTGTGGAAAAAATCCGGCCGATGTATTTGCCGGTAGGCGAAAGCATCGACGCCCTTGTTTTGCTCCAGATCGATGAAGCGAAAAGAGAATATGACCGCCAACAAAGCCGGTACGAGATAATTCGCGCTCTTCTCATCGCTTCGATAGTCGTTGCCCTGGTGCTGGCGGTGGTGTTCAGCCTCATGTTCATCCGCGCGATTTTTCAGCCTCTCGAGAATGTAGTGCGAATCTCCCGGGGTGTGGCGGCAGGAAACCTGAGACAGGAAATCGAGGTTCATCCATCGAATGACGAAATCGGCCACCTCATGGAGGCCGTGCGGGAGATGCGCGACAGCCTGGTGGACACAATTGGCCAGGTTCGCGCCAGCGAAGCAAATACGCGTGCCTTGATAAATAACCTGATTGTGGGTGTAGTCTCCATTGACGAAGAGGGCGCGATCAAGACCGGGAACCCGGCAATGGAAGGGATATTCGGTTATTCCGAAAGCGAGCTGATCGGACAAAATATCGGATTCCTGTTCCCTCGGCCTGAACACGGTCAGTTGACGGATTATTTTAAAAATTACCAGGAAAATACAAAACTGCAAGTGCCTGGAAAAACGAACGAGGTTACGGGGTTGCGCAAAAACGGCGCAACATTTCCCCTGGATATCTCTGTGACTGAGATGCACGGCCAGGAGCACCGGATGTTCGTCGTCATTCTGCGTGATATCAGCGAACGCAAACGGGCAGAGGAACAGAAAGCGATACTGATGGCCGACCTGGAGAGCGCCAATGAAGAGTTGAGAAGTTTCGCATATGTGGTATCGCACGATTTGAAAGCACCATTGCGTGCAATTGGGGCACTTGCAGACTGGCTCTCTACTGACTACCTCGATAAGTTCGATGATGAAGGCAGGGAGCATATGCGCCTCCTTGTCAGCAGGGTCCATCGCATGGGAAACCTCATCGACGGTATCCTGCAATATTCACGTGTGGGACGGGTCAGAGAAGCACCTGTGGAGGTGAAAGTCGATGAAGTCCTGCGTGATGTAATAGATTTCATTGCCCCTTCGCCAAATGTTACTATTACCGTCGAAAATACGTTGCCAAGCATAGTGATAGAACCAACGCGCATCCAACAGATATTTCAGAATCTGCTCTCGAATGCCATCAAATACATGGATAAGCCTCAATGCGAAATTCATATTGGCTGCATTGCGGAGGGCGAACACTGGAGGTTCAGCGTCAGTGATAATGGCCCCGGTATTGAATCACGCCATTTTGACAAAATCTTTCAGCTTTTCCAGACGCTTGCTCCGAGAGATCGGGTAGAAAGCACCGGAGTTGGACTCACCCTGGTAAAAAAGATCGTGGAAATGTATGGTGGCAATATCTGGGTGGAATCCACGCCCGGTGAGGGTACGACTTTTTTCTTTACTCTCCCTAAAACAGTAGCAATCGCAAATTCAACCAAAGGAACAGCAGCGTGAAAATAACTAATAGGCCCATTCTCCTGGTGGAAGATGATCAAGTAGATAAAATGACGGTCGTTCGTGCTCTAAAAGAGATTCACGTAACGAACCCGCTCGTCCACCGGGAAAATGGTGAGGAAGCTGTTCATTATCTCCAGGACCCGACAAGCGAAAAGCCGTGCATCATTTTGCTAGACTTGAACATGCCCATCATGAACGGTCTCGAATTCCTGAAAGCGGTTAAAAATGATGATAATCTGAAGCGTATTCCCATAGTAGTTCTGACTACATCAGAGGAACAGCAGGATAAGATAAACAGCTTCGATCTCGGTGTGGCGGGATATATGGCCAAACCGGTGGATTATCGCCAATTCGTCGAAGTCATGCGTTCCATCGATGCTTACTGGACCATCAGCGAGATGCCATGATAAAGGCTCAATCAACTCCCTGATTTTACGAAAACCCATCCACTTATGACCAAACCCCTGATTCGCGTTCTACTCGTCGAAGACGATGCCGTGGATCGTATGGCGTGTCGACGTGCCCTTGCCCGAGACCCTGACTATGAGTTCGTGCTTTCCGAAGCCGAATCGGGTCGGGAGGGATTGCAACTTGCTCATGAGCAAAAACCGGACTGCGTTCTGCTCGATTACCACTTGCCGGATGTGAATGGTCTTGAGTTTCTGGCGGCGCTGACCGACGAGAGTGGCGATGTCTCCATCCCCGTCATGATGCTGACAGGTACGGACAACGCCGCCATTGCGGTAGAAGCAATGAAGCGTGGGGCGAAGGATTACCTGATCAAGGACCTGGAGCATCAATACCTTGAATTATTGCCTGCCGTTATCCAACGCGTGCTGAGCAGCCGGCGGATGCGGCTGGAAAAAAAGCAGGCGGAAGAGAAACTCGCCCAGGCGGAGGCCAAATATCGCTCCCTGGTCGAAACCATTCCGGCAATCGTCTACATTGCTGCCCTGGATGGGAGCAATCGTTTCCTCTATGTCAGTTCGCGTATCAATATGCTTGGTTTTTCAGCAGAGCAATGGCTGAACGATCCGGCCATCCTGCTTGCACAGATTCATCCGGACGATCGGGCGCACACACTCGAGGAACGGGCAAAAAGCCGTGCAACGGGTGTTCCTTTGCGTTGTGAGTACCGTTTGCTCGCTCAGGATGAAAGAGTCTTGTGGTTCCGCGACGAGGCAAATGTCGTGCGGGATGAATCGGGACGCTCACTGTTTCTGCAGGGTATCCTGGTTGATATCACTGAAAGCAAGGAGGCAGAGGAGGAGTTGAAGCAGCATCGTTTTCGTCTCGAAGAACTCGTGGCCAAGCGCACCGATGAATTGGCGCGAGTGAACGAGGAGTTGCGGCACGATATTACCCACCGCAAGCTGATCGAAGAAGAACTGATCAAAGCCAAGACAGAGGCGGAAAAAGCCAACCTGGCAAAATCAGATTTTCTTTCCAGCATGAGTCACGAATTGCGCTCGCCGCTGAATGTCATGCTTGGTTTTGCCCAATTGATGGAATCGAGTTCTCCACCGCCGACATTCACGCAAGCAACCATGCTCAAGGAGATCAATTCTGCAGGATGGTATCTCCTTGAACTGATAAACAAAATCCTCGATCTCGCCGCAATTGAATCCGGCAAGCTGGTTGTTGCGCAGGAGCCGATGTGCATCGGAGAGGTCATGGTAGAGTCCCGAACCATGGTCGAACCACAGGCCCAGGAGCGAAACATACAACTGATCTTTCCACCCTCATCGGACATGCGCTTCTTCGTTCGGGCCGACCGAACGCGGGTGAAGCAGGTTCTGATCAACCTTCTTTCCAACGCAATCAAATACAACCGTGAGGGCGGCACGGTCGAAGTGAGCTGCTCCATGACAGTGCCAGGACACCTGCGCGTAAGTGTGCGCGATACCGGGACGGGATTGCCGCCGGAAAAACTGACACAGCTTTTTCAGCAATTCAACCGGCTCGGACAGGAATCGGGGTCTGTGGAAGGCACAGGCATTGGCCTGGTAGTGACGAAACAACTGGTTGAACTGATGGGCGGGGCAATCGGTGTGGAAAGCACTGTCGATGTCGGCAGCGTGTTCTGGTTTGAACTCACCACTGATGGAGCTTCCAAGGCTGCTTCCGATACAGATAAAAACGAAGAATTCAGTACTGAAGGTTAAGATAACACCTCTGTCCTCTGTCTCCTGACCTGTCCATTCTTCAGCAGATGAAAACGCTTTCACCGGACACTTCACATCCTGCTGAACATGCCGGAAACACCATCGATTCCCTGCGTAAAGCAGCCACGAACTGCCGCGCCTGCCACCTCTGGGAACATGCAACACAGACTGTCTTCGGTGAAGGTTCCCCGCGCGCATCGGTCATGCTCGTTGGCGAGCAGCCTGGCGACCGTGAAGATATCGCAGGCCATCCATTCGTCGGACCGGCGGGAACGATTCTGTCGCACGCACTGACAGCAGTCGGTGTATCGCGAGAAGAATTCTATGTTACTAATGCAGTCAAGCACTTCAAATTCGAACTGCGTGGCAAGCGACGCATGCACAAGAAACCGGTCGATGCGGAAATCGTGGCGTGCCATAGCTGGCTCCAACGCGAAATTGAACTGGTTGCGCCCCGCCTGATTATTGCCCTGGGCGCCACTGCGGCTCGCTCACTGCTGGGCCGCGCCACCCCTGTCAAAGTCAACCGGGGGAAATTGCTCGAATATGCAGGTGGCGTATCATTGCTGATTACGGTCCATCCCTCGTTCCTGCTGCGGGTACCGGAGGAAAACAAGGACGAAGAGTACGAGCGCTTCGTGGACGATCTCAAGCTGGCAAAACCCTTTCTCGGCTGAGTTACACTGAGGCAATGGTCCTGTTCGGTCAGCCTTCTGCTTGACCCCTTCCCTGCCTTCCCTGGTCTCCTCCCCCTACCCCTCTTCTCGCGAAACGCGGGTGTTTTTCTGCTGTCGAATTTTGTAATGGATGAGATGGGAGAAATGGATGAAACGTAAAAATCTGCAGTTCGAAACCGGATTTCGCATCGTTCTTGGTAACCCGAGTTCGCAGGCAGCTGAAATGGTTTTACTTCCAGGAAAGGCAGAAGGAGGTCTGCATAATCGTCACCGCGGTGCTGACCAGTGGCTGTATGTCGTTTCGGGAATGGGTATTGCAACCATAAATGATAAGCGCTATCGCCTGGGTGAAGGTTCTCTTTTGCTCATCGAGCGTGGCGATGAGCATGAAATCCGTAATACGGGAGAAGATCTGCTCCGAACACTCAATTTTTATGTTCCCCCTGCATATACGACTGAAGGTGAAGAACTATCGCGTGGACGGAGTTGAGAAGGGGTGAGCGAGACGCGTATCGGCATTTCCGGTTGGCGTTATCCGCCTTGGCGCGGCGTTTTCTACCCCTCCGGACTTCCCCAGCACAGCGAGCTTGAATATGCTGCCAAGATATTGCCGACTATCGAGATAAACGGGACTTTCTACTCATTACAGACACCGGACAGTTTTCAGCACTGGTACGACAATACGCCTCCCGGGTTTATTTTCAGTGTAAAAGGGTCGCGCTACATCACGCATATCCGGCGCTTGAGCGAGATCGACATTCCCCTTGCCAATTTCTTCGCTTCGGGAATATTCAACCTCCGGGAAAAACTCGGCCCCATCCTGTGGCAGTTCCCCCCCAGTTTTCGCTATGACCAGGACAGAATGAGCGGGTTTTTCGACCTCCTGCCGCGAGATACCGAACAGGCTCTGCATCTGGCCCGCCATCGGGACAAACGCATGACGGGGCGCGCACGCCTGGCGATTGGCGCAAAACGTCCCCTACGATATGCCGTTGAAATACGACATGACAGCTTCCTCGCTGAAACCTTCGTAGAACTCCTGCGCGCACACAATATCGCACTGGTCATTGCAGATACCGCAAGAAAATGGCCCTACCGTGAAGACGTAACGGCAGATTTCCTCTATCTTCGACTGCACGGTGACCAGGAAATTTATGCGAGCGGATATACCGATGAGGCATTGGTACGCTGGGCGCAACGGATTCGACTCTGGCGTGAAGGCTTGCAACCCGATGACGCACATCTCATTTCACCACATCAGCCGCCGCGTATACCTCGCGATATCTACTGTTACTTCGATAACGATATCAAAGTAAAAGCGCCTTTCGACGCGCAATCATTGATCTCCAAGCTCTAGCCAAAAAATGAAATCCGGGAATGTTCTCGCGCTTGTTTCATAACGCAAGATACTGGAGGTTCGTGTTCCGGACCTTTTCCTCCTCCTCGTTCACGCTGGGCAAATCTAAAAATGAACGATGGTCAGAACAGTTCGCCTAAGGGTAGTCGGTGCTCACGGTAGACACGGAAAAGACTATCCTGCTCAGGCAATGGTAGAAAGTTCTACCGGTTAGTGTGATTTGAGCTGTCACGCTTATCGTGCTGCCCGGATTTTCCACTCCGCGGCGAGTATGAGGCTTCCTTCTCGTGCTTAGCACGTGAATCATCTTTTCCACGCGATCCCCCGCCTTTGCGCCCTGCTTCGCGAGCCTCCTTGGAATCGAATTCATGCGCCGTACCCTTCTCATGCGCAGCCTTGCCACCCTTTCTGCCCGCCTCGCGCGCCTCTTCCGAATCAAACTCGTGCGCCGTACCCTTCAGATGAGCCGCCCTGCCCCCTTTCCTGCCCGCCTCGCGTGCTTCCTCAGAATCGAACTCATGGGCAGTACCTTTCAAATGGGCCGCCTTGCCGCCTTTACTGGCGATTTCACGCTGCTTGTTGGCATCCATTGAAGCAAAACCGCGCCTGTCACCGCTTTTTCCTCGCTCTTTCTCTTTACCTGCAACCATGCCATGCCTCCGAATTATCAAATACTTTTTAGAACCTCCCTCTGACAAGCCTCCCCGGAAACTCCCAGAGCCTCATGAGGAGGAGGGTTTCTTTTCTCAATTTGTTAAAATTAAAAACAGAGAATGATCTATCCTAGCCTGGAAAACACATTTGCTCTGTTCGGAAGCATACATAGTCCAGTTTATTCAAGTTGTTGCAATGATTCCTGTTTCTTCACTCGGCAGTATCGATTGGCGAGGGAGAGTCGCTGGCATGGGCGAAATAATTCTGCGATGTCGTGCAGGCCAAATCCACTATTCCGCCGGCTTATTCCTGCATTCAGCAAGATCAATCGGCGTCCGGGTTCCGCCCGGACCGTTGGCAAGATGTCCCATCATGCACTCCCGGATACATGCCGATATTGAAATAGACGCGGAGTGCCGCGAGTTCACAGCCTGCATCATCCTCACTCCCTGCCCGTTGCGATGGACACGAGCAGGATCGCCACTGATGGTCACATCGAAGAATGGGCGATCCGGAACCAACCAGATTGGCGTAATCATCCCCGGATTGTTGATGTGATCGTTTTCCAGTACAGTGGTATCTGCCGTGCCTGGAGCCCAGCTGGAAAAAACCCGATAGCGCGGATCGTTCGGCAAGAGATTTGCCCTGAAAATCTTTCCGATCTGCATATACTGATTTCCCACAGCGGGATGAATATTTTTCCGCTGCGGATGATTCGGATTCAAGGGGGGATGTACGGAATCAAATCCGGCATGGCAGGCTGCACAAGTAATTGCGATAAGTGGAGACCCTCTTGGCAGATTGGGAAATTTGCGGATTCCAATAACACCCCCCGGACTCCGGATCGATACATCGATCGAGATAACCAGTGGCAGCATCGCCTGGAGTGCAACCGGGTCATTGATGACGCCGAACTCATAGAACCGGGTATTGCGCGGCGAGGTCAGCATTTTAATATTTTGCGAATGTGTGTTCATTGCCGCTATCCTGACTATGGGATAACAAGGGGCAATTAAAAACTGATTCTGATGTTATATTTGCCAGGGCTCTTGCATCTGCCGACCTCTTTCTCGTTAGTATCAGCGGGATTGCAATCGCTTTCTACACATCTTCTTTAGGGAATTTAGGGAAAAAAGTGAAATATCTCGAAAAAGGCTTGATTTGGAGGAGTACGAAGCTGCACGATGGAAACGCCAGGGAGAGAAGACGCTGGAAGCAACTTGAGCAGAAATAAATATACATGAAAATATTCTCGCTCATATTTGCCCTCATATTCTTCCTCGCGGCACTACCGATATATGCCAAGCTTGCGGATGACCTCAATGGTTTGGTCGGTTATACAATTACTGCAAGCAAAACCATAAACCGGTGGTATGACGACAAAAAAGGTAATGACACGTTCGAAGGGTGTGATCACGGCCGCGTGATCGTGTTTGACGACAACACATCCCTTACTTGTGCCGAATATGGGTATCAATACGTCTATAGACCGACAGCCATAATTCTTACCAGGAAAATCACTGCTAAAGGAAAATCATTTTACGATGTCAAGATGGTTGTGGGGAACGAGATTTATGATATGAGCATATAAGCGATTTCTGTACCCGTCATCGGATTCGCGATAATTATGCTATTCAAGCTCGGAAGGATGGTAGCGGGAAAGCAGGGAAAGTAACAAACTACCGGATTGATGCTGGGATACCGGCAGCTGAACATAAGGGAAGTCAATGATCATGACTTGGCACCTTCCCCAAAAGTTTGATTTCCTGTTATGTAGCCGATAGATTCGAATAGCCGGTGATGATTAAACTAGGATACCCATTCTGGATACTCAAACCACAGAAGTAATAACTTGGCGAGACGTTCCGCCATTCATCCATCCAGAATTTTTATAGCCTGTTGATTATGGAGGGGGGTCGTGTTCGAATAACTCTTTCTAAAGCTCATGAATACTAGGTATTTAAAATCCATTATAAATTTATACCCCCAAATATACCCCCCAGTATCACAAGCTCAGCATCAGGGTTGTGTATTTTCTTGGTGTTTTATGAGCACTTCTAGCTTTTTATTTATATCGTCTTTTATTTCATTAATATCTGACTTTAAAGGGTTCGTCTTAAGGTATTTGATGTCAGAACGCATAGAAGCGACGTCAATATTTAATTGATCGACATCATTATCTAAACCTTTAATCTCGGTCCAGATAAAACCAAATGCGCCCAGAACAATAGCCGCTAATGTTCCAATGAGCCATTTCCCATCAGACCTTACGGAGTCAATACCCTTGCTAATAGAAGCGAGTGTGGCCTCTGTTGTATTAACCTTTTTATGAATCTCTAAAATCTCAGATTCAATTCTATTCATCTGATTCTCTTCAGGAGTGCTTGAGACCTCAATATATCCAACCTCAATTTTGTTTGTAACGATGACATGGGCCGCCGATAACGAAATAACGATCTGATAGAGCGGTTTATCATTAGAAACAGTCACGTTTCGAGATGCTGACGTAGCTAAATCAGTATAGCTCGCATTTGTTCTTGAAGCAGATGCAACCCACGCTAAGCCTAAAACGGACTCCATTATTTAGACAATGGTTTTGGAGTAAATTCATTGGCATTTGGATCAGTCGGGATCTGTCCGAAGCTCTCCTCGTAAAGTTCAATAATACGAGATAGAGCCATGTTCAATTGTTTTGCAGAAGTTGGGCTTAAACTATAACTAGCATGCCAATCCTTGATTTGTTTATGAGGCTGCCCGGTTTCCTGATCAAAGATATGTCTAGTTTGCCCAATTATTAACGCAATCTCTCTTGGCGCCAAGGAAATAGAAAATTCACTTGCTGCAAAATTCTCTGGAGTCGAAGTCAAAATATTATCCATATATCCCTCTTAAGTTTTTTTACTTTGCATTGGTGAGCAAGCAGATTAATAGAGCTACTGCACCAAAGTAAAGTATCAGGTATCACCAATCTTCTGCAACTCCTCCTCAAGATCTCGTCAGATTTTCCGTATACCGCTGGATTTGATTTAGCTGACCGATGATATGAGTAAGGGTGGATAAGTCCAATTTCAGGCTCAGGTTGAGTTTTAGCTGTTTTTTAATAGTAGGGCAGCCACCCCTAATTTAAATCGATTGTAGAGCCTCTGGTGAAGAGAAACCCGGGGCTAGCCACCAGGGTTTGATCTCTTACCGGTCGCGCAGCTCTTGGAGCCAAGCTGCCATAGGTTGTCGGATTTTTCGCACTGCCCGACTAATCGGATGCATTGAGGTTGCATCTGCCTTTTGTTGAGGTGGGAACCTGAAAGAAAACTCGGTATTGGAATTCATATTCTTCACTGAGAATTCCCCTGCCGCAATGATGTCCATGCCGATCAGCACATCCCACCAGTTCTCAGGCGGATTATTTTTTATAACGAGAACGTTACAGAAAACCATGAAAGATACGTACTGTTGCTTGAGAGGGCCACGGCGGCAATGTCCGCACTCACTGAGCTTGAAAAGACTGGCAAGCCTGAGAAGATTGCCGGAGCCTTAAGTAGCGACTGCCATATATTTACTATACGCTATAGCAGAAATAGTCGTGGAACCGGTCAAGAACCGCATGAATATTGGAGGCGGGGGTCGGAATCGAACCGGCGTCCACGGCTTTGCAGGCCGCTGCATAACCACTCTGCCACCCCGCCTTACTACGGCCTACGGCGACCGTATTGCTACCCTGGCACCATTGCAGTGCGAGAATAAAAAGCAAAAAGGGAAAACGGATATTTTTAGCCTGGGTCCCTCAAGTCAGATCGGACAGGGACTGCAGCAATGATCCATTTTCCCGGTAACTGGAGCGGGAAACGAGGCTCGAACTCGCGACCCCAACCTTGGCAAGGTTGTGCTCTACCACTGAGCTATTCCCGCGAAAAACAGCCTGCCATTATAAGGGCGGCGCTATCTTTGTCAAGAAAGCAACCTCAAAGGTATCTGCCTGAAGGTAAAAAAGACATGATCGAATAGAACACGGAAGGTATTGTGCAGGAAAATTGCCGGCTTTGAGAAGGTAACCCTTCCCATCTATCTACCCTCCGGAGGTCTATACTTCTGGCGGCTCCGGGTTCAGGCCCGACATCACGATGATTTCCATTGGCGCGAGATGACTCAGGTTTGATGCTCTTGCGATCACATCCTGTTCCTGCAGGAGCTGATACTGAAACGCGCCCTCGTACATATCCTCGACCAGTAGTTTTACTACTCTCTTCGGCCATCCTGCCATCCAGCGGTTGGCAATCCCGATTCCCGTTTCTCCCGATTCGCATATCATTTCCCGAACCTCGTCGGGGTATATATCCGGGTTGTACAGTGATTGCATTTTCTCCTCCCTTCTTTCCTTTATCGCGGCTCGGTCAACCATGCTTCACCACCTGCGGAATCGCGATCTTGAGATAATAGGCCATCGACCACAGCGTCAGTATTGCCGCAAGGTAAATCAGCCAGGTGCCTACCTCATGCGGATCGAAGCTTTCCCCTATTTTTTCGTGATATAGCAGCAGCGGAATGGCCGCCATTTGCGACACGGTTTTCAATTTCCCCAGAAAGGAAACGGCCACGCTCTTGCCTTTGCCGATCTGGGCCATCCATTCGCGCAAGGCCGAAATGGTGATCTCCCGTCCTATGATGATGAAAGCGATGAGTGCATCCAGCCTGCTCAGGTAGACCAGCACGATGAGCGCGGCAGCGACCATGAGCTTGTCAGCAACGGGATCGAGAAACGCACCGAAGGCCGAGGTTTGCCGCAATATGCGCGCAAGATAGCCGTCCAGCCAGTCGGTAATGGCGGCGACGGTAAAGATAATGGTTGCGATCAGGTTCTGGTCGGCGTGCGATAGCCAGGTCGAGGGAAAATAGAATATACCCACGAACAGTGGAATCGCCACGATGCGCAGCCAGGTGAGAACGTTGGGCAGAGTAAAAGGCATAAGTGTCGGGAATATGCCATTAAAAAACGAATCCGGAATGCGTCCCACTGCAGGCCACTGAGTCTGCAGCCCGGGTAAGATTCAATGCAGTTCCCTGTAAATTTTCTCTGCCAGCGCGCGACTGATACCATCGGCTTGCTGCAATTCTTCAATGCTCGCAGTGCGCACGCCTTTCAGCCCGCCAAACCTTGCCAGCAGACTTTGCCGGCGTTTGGCGCCGATACCGGCGATCTGCTCCAGGCTTGAACTGACGCGGGACTTGCCGAGCTTTGCGCGATGGCCGTAAATTGCAAAGCGATGCGCTTCATCCCTAATCTGCTGGATGAGATGCAATCCGGGATGATCCTTTGACAATTGTAATGGTTTTTCCATCTCCGGGAAAATCAATTGCTCCAGCCCCGGCTTGCGCTCCTCGCCTTTTGCCACGCCCACCAGGTTCGCATCGCTCAACCCCAGTTCCACCATGACCTCGTGAGCGGCGTTGATCTGCCCTCTTCCCCCGTCGATCAGGATCAGATCGGGCAGATTGCCCTCGCCCTCGGCAATTTTTTGGTAGCGCCGCGAGAGCACATCGCGCATGGCGGCATAATCATCTCCCGGTGTGATACCAGTAATATTGTAGCGGCGGTACTCGCTGTTGCGCATGGCGAAGTTGTCATAAACCACGCAGGAGGCAACGGTGGCTTCACCCATCGTATGACTGATATCGAAACATTCAATCCGGCTCAATCCGGTCATACCCAGAGCCTGCTGCAAGGCTTGCAGCCGCTCCTCCTGACTCGCCTGGCGGCCCAGCATTTGTTCCAGCGCAAGGGTGGCGTTTTCTGCCGCCATATCCAGCCACACGCGCCTGCTGCCTATCGGGTTTATATTGATGATCACCTTACGGCCAGCCTGCTGCGTGAGCAGAGCCTGGAGCGATTCTCGCGGAATTTTCTCCCCCACGATGATCATATCCGGAACGCTGCGATTGAGGTAGTGCTGGGCCAGGAAAGCTTCCACTACCGCGGCGAGATCATATCCTGCCGCATTTTGCGGAAAAAAACTCTTGTCCCCGAGGTGACGTCCTCCTCTGACCATCGCAAGGTTAACGCACACTTGGCCACCGCCGTTGTTCTCTGCCACGCAGGCAACGATATCGGCATCCAGCGCTTGCCCGCTATCCACGAACTGCTTTTCGCAAATCTTTCGCAGGGATTGGATCTGGTCGCGAAACAACGCCGCTTGCTCATATTCCTGCTCATCGGCGGCCTCATGCATTTTTCTGGTAATGCTTTTCAAGACTTCCGTTTGCTTGCCCTGCAGAAAAAGCTCCGCATCCCTTGCATCTTCCGCGTAGGCTTCTTCAGTGACCAGATCGACGCAGGGTCCGCTGCAGCGCTTGATCTGGTAGAGCAGGCAGGGACGCGTGCGATTGCTGAAAACACTGTCTTCGCAAGTACGGATACGGAATATCTTTTGCAGCAACTGGATGCTCTCCCGCACCATTCTCGCATCGGGGAAGGGACCGAAATAGAGGTGTTTCTTGTCGAGCGGGCCACGGTGAAAGCCAAGCCGGGGAAACCTGTGTCCGCTCAAGACCACGTAGGGATAAGATTTATCGTCCCTGAAAAGGATGTTATAGCGAGGATTCAGGCTTTTTATTAAATTGTTTTCGAGTAGCAGCGCCTCTGCTTCAGATCGCGTAATGGTGGTTTCGACTCCCACAACCTGGGAAACCATGAGTTGCGTGCGGGGACCCAGGCCATTCTTCTGAAAATAGGAAGAAACGCGCTTCTTGAGATCAATCGCCTTGCCGACATAAATCACCTGCCCGCCCGAGTTCATCATCCGATAGACCCCAGGCTGGGATGGAAGGCCGGCGCAAAACGCCTTGGCATCGAAAACCGGTTCCGCCTGCAAGGCGATCAGTCCTCCTCGCCCAGCAGGGTGCCTGCGATGGCCCAGCTTTCATGGGGCATTTCATCGAAGGCGATATAAGTATAGGATTTGGGCTTATGCGCGATGCGCTCCAGCGTATCGGTTATTTCCTGGGCAATCTGCTTCTTCTGCTCGCGGCTGAGCGAGCCGGCAATACGGATATTGACATAGGGCATGGTTAATCTCCAGTTTTCCGCTATGATGACTGCTGTAAAGCCAGGTCAGAGCGGATTTTTGCAAACACTTCTTCGAACATTTCTGTAGTCAGGCGATGGGTCTGGGTATTGTAACGACTGCAATGATAGCTGTCATATAGCATCAACCCGTTGCGTTTCGAGTCATCAGGCCCCAAGTAGTTTCCAGCAAGCGCATGGACGGCGCCATGACGGAAGGCATGGGACTTCGGCTTGAAACCCAATGCCATCAATATAGCCTGATGAGCGACACTGCCAAGAGCCAGCAGCGCGCTGCCACCTCCTTCAGCAAAGGCCGAAATCTCATGCGCGAGATACCTGTTGCACTGCCTGATCTCGCGTGCCTCCGGCTTGTTTTCCGGTGGAAGACATTTGACCGCATTGGTGATACGGCATTGCATCAGTTCCAGATTGTCATCGATGGAAGCAGAGCCTTCATGGCTGGCAAAACCGAACTTGAAGAGCGTTCCATACAAGAGAATGCCGGCAAAATCGCCTGTAAAAGGCCTGCCCGTCCGGTTGGCGCCGTGCATTCCCGGTGCCAGGCCGATGATCAGGAGTCGGGGTTTCGTATCGCCAAAAGCAGGCACTGGCCGGGCATGATAATCGGGATGGCGCGCCTTTATCTCATCCAGAAATCCGGCCAACCGGGGGCAGCGGCGGCAATCCGTCGAAAACTCAACCGGGGGAGAATTATCGGGGTTTTTTTGTAGTAAGATGCGCGCTTCTTGATTCAAAGGAAATCACTAAAAAATATGGCTAAAGTTCTTGCTACCGAAATTCGCGTCGGCAATCTGATTGAATGGGACAAGCGAATCTGGCGCGTACTGAAATGTTACCACGTCCATGTCGGCGGCCGCGGCGGGGCCTTCATGCAGGTGGAAATGAAAGATATCGAAGCAGGCACAAAGACCAACCAGCGTATCCGCACCGAAGACAAGGTGGAGCGTGCTTTCGTCGAGCCGCGGGAAATGACCTTTCTCTACCAGGAAGGCGATAATTATATCTTCATGGATAAGGAAAACTATGAGCAGTTGAGCTTGTCGCGTGATTTCCTCGAAGGCCAGTACGAGTATTTGCTACCGAATACGGATATCCAGGTCAATTTCCACAACGATCGGGCGATCGGCGTGCAACTTCCTGCCAGCGTGGTGCTCACCATCACCGACACCGAACCCAACCTGAAAGGCGCCACCGCCACCAGTTCCTACAAACCGGCCACGACGGAAACAGGGCTGGTCGTCATGGTCCCACCATTCGTCCTGCAGGGGGAAAGAATCAAGGTCAATACCGATAGCGGCGAATATATCGAGCGCATGTAGGCGGTCAGCGCGTTAACCGACTCATTCCGTCGTTCTCGACCCGGGTGTCGGGTTTTAAAAATTCAACTGAGTCCGGAAAGAAATGGCCGAGGGCGTGTCCGTACGATTCGGGGTACCTGGCCCGGTATTTCCAATGGCGTTTTTGGTAAGGTAATAATTGAGCATGAGCCGGACTCCTTTCCGCACATACCAGTTGAGGCCCAGCGTCAATACCTGGGTCCGACATTTCGATGTCCCGGTGCCACAAGGATCCGCAACCAGGCTTTGATCCCTGTTCTCCATTGCGTCATAACGCGCGGCGATCTCGACCGCTCCCCACTTTCCAAACTGCTTAGGCTTGCGGAAAACACCAAGCTCTTTCTGGTAAACCGTCCGTTCGCCGGTTATAAACCAGCTGGCCTGAACGTAATATGCCTGCACGTGAGAGTCTCTTTGCGCGCCTGCCAGGAGATGGGTATTGTCGAGTTTTGCCGCGGCGTATTCGCCTTGCAGAGTAACAGGCCCCAGCGCATAGGCTGCTTCCAGCGAAAGGGTAGACTGGCTTCTGTTGCCGGATGGCCCCATTGCTGCTCCAGCGACACCATAGGATTGAGTAAAACCCCGGCGGCCGCCATAAACGTCGACCGCCTTGGCAGTCAACGACTGGTCGGTTGGCGTATCTCTGCTGTAAGACAGGCCGAAATGAAGCGTATCACCTTCCCTCTGGCGCGGTGCCCAGTATAGCCGGCCGCCGTAGCTTGAGCCCGCTAGGGGCATGCCGATGCGTGTGAGGCTCATGGCATCCACGGCATAACCAAGCTGGTCTGCGAAGACGCCTTGGTAAGCCACTCCCACGAGCCATTGACGTCCTGAATAAATGCCGGCGGTTGAGTTCGAAGGACGCTCCATCAGAGTTATTTCATTTGAAGAGGTCAGTTCCTCCATGCTGCGATGAGGCTTGAACTGGCCGACTGTCACTCGGCCCGGGCCGAGCCCGATCGAAGCCCATACCCGGAGAAGGCCGCGGGGAGAAATTTCACTGGCGAAATTGTTCTGTACTATGAAATCCAGATCATAATATTTGCCCGCGACATCAAGCCAGCCGCGGCGAAAATCGAAACCATTTCGTGATTCATCGCCAGGTATCTGGCTGCCAAAAGCCGGATACCCGGGGTCGGGTTTATCATCGCTGAACGAAGACACGTCAAGATGGGCACGACCACCGAGAACCATTTCAAAGTTGCCATCATTGCTCCTGATTTGAGGTTTATCTTTGATATCAATGATAAACGGATGAGCCCAGCCGACGTTTGCACCTATCGATACAACCAGAGCGCAACATTTCAGAATGTTATTTATAGACATGGAATTGGATTACCTTGCCATAACTGATCCCCTCATCGAGTAATGCCGACAAACCCGTCGCCGTCGTCGCCCCAAACCTGGCTAATCAGGGAATCCGTATATAAATCAAATTCATGAGTTTTCATCTCGTAAGCATAACAATTCTTGGCTGTGCATAACATCAGTCATTAACAAAATCGTCGGCGCTGGCTTGTTGAATACCTTCCGGGGAGAAGCGGGCGATGTAATTTTCAGTTCCACCGGTTCACCCCATGTACCCTCCAGTTATGATCCGGACTGGATTGCACCCCAAGGACAGCTTCGTGTGCTACCGCACTGACCCGCGAGTGCGCACCACGTAATCTTTCAGGCACAGCAATATCGCTGGATCGACAAGAAGGAATAACCATGAAATCATCTTCGACATCAATTAACCGGGGACTGGCGTCGATATTGGCGCTGACAGGGGCAGCGGTTTTCAGCATTGCAGGTGTGGTGTATGCCCAATACGGCGGGGCAAGTTCCGGCCAGGGAAGTTCTGACGGTCAAAGCGGATACACCGGACAAGGTTCGCAAAAAGGACCTGATGGAGGGCCGGCTCCATACGACATCCTTGAAGAGCCTATGGATTCAGGTTATGTAGACCAGGAGAAAAGAGTGGATCGCGCCAAAGATCCGCGCTCACCCAGCCCGGAAGGCCACGTGCCGAATTTCCCCACCGATAAGCAGGGAAGACCCTTAAAGGACCCGAAGTATGAACAAGGTGGACCGATCGGACCGAACTGATCAAGGAATGTTGCCGCGGTATTCAATATTTACCGCGGCAACTCTTCCTTTCAGCCCCATTCTTGGCAGTGCTCACCCATCTTCGCCCATCTATCTATGAGTCAATTGCCTTTTCAACTTCCGTTTCAAGGCCCTTCCGGCGTTTCCATTTCGCCAGGAGAAGCAAGAGGTTCACGTAATGCTGTGGCCGCAATTCCCGCCAGCGCGATCAGTCCCATCCCGAGCAGTGATACACCGTTAATCCGGTCGCCGAACAGCAATACTCCGTACAGGTAGGACCAGGCAATGCCGAGGTATTGGAGGCTGCCGTTGACGAGCAGTTTTCCGATTGCATAGGCGCGGGTAAGCAGTAATTGGGCCAGTGTCGCAAGCAAGCCCATGGCCAGCAGCAGCGCCAGGCCATGCAGCGTGTGCGCATGCCATCCATCTGCAAGGAATGTTACCAGGGCTCCCCCTCCCATGCTTGCAATGGAGAAAAAAAATACAACGCGCGTATCCGGCTCGCCTGCTCTGCCGAGTGCCGCCACATGGAGGTATGCCATTGCGGTGAGCAGACCGGAGAGCAGGCCCACGAAACCACCCCATGTCTGATCATTCTGGATAGCAGGCTGAAGAATACAGATGGCGCCAGCGAACCCGGCAAAAATTGGCCCGATCAGCCGCGTATCGGCTCGCCCCCGCTTCAGAAAAACCGAGCCGCCGATGAGCAGGGCAGCCATCCAGACAGGAGCCGTGTAATTCAGTGTCACGGCGGCAGAAAGTGGCAGCGCTTCTATGGCGTAAAACCAGAGCCCAAGTGCGCACACACCCGCCAGACTTCGCCAGAAGTGCAACGCCGGAACGGAGGTGCGAAGCGTGATTCCCCGCCTTCGCGCCAGCACAGATACGATCACAGCTCCAATGATGCCTCGATAAAACACCATTTCACCCGTGCCATACTCTGCCGAAGCAAGCTTGACACACATGCTCATGGTGGCGAAAAGCAGGGTTGCGACAGTCATCAGCACGGGCGCCGATATTTCCCCCTCCCCTTGCCTTTTCGAAGTTTGGTCAATCAGCATTCAGCTTAAGTTTAGCCTTTAAAAGACCCACCAAAACCTGGCAGGATATCCTATCCGTTTATTGAATGAAGCAGCAGAATGAAGCGGTAAAAGCTCTACAGGGTAAGGTCCGGCATAGCCAGTTACCGCAAGGAGCAGGCAGTTGGTTTTTTGAGGCGCTCTGTATAAAATCTGCGCCATGAGCATGATTCAGCCACCTTTCGATTTCTCAGCCTCTTCCGCCGACGTAGCACGCTCCCTCATAGGCGCCACCTTGCTTATAAACGGAGTTGGCGGCCGGATCGTAGAGACAGAAGCCTATGACCACGATGATCCCGCCTCGCACAGCTTTTCGGGCCCTACCAGGCGTAACCAGGTGATGTTCGGTCCTCCCTGCCATGCCTACATCTACCGCTCGTACGGCATTCACTGGTGCCTGAATTTTGTCTGCCGTCCGGCGGGACATGGAGCTGGCGTATTGATTCGCGCGATCGAACCGCTTGCCGGCCTGGATATCATGCGTAAGCGGCGAGGTCTGAGCAATGAGAGGCTTCTCTGTTCCGGCCCTGGCCGGGTATGCCAGGCGCTGGGCATCACCCATGAGCATAGCGGAATGCCGATCGATACTCCTCCGTTCCAGCTTACCCCTCCCCCTGATCCTGTTCCAGTTGTAACAGGCCCTCGTATAGGGATTTCCAAGGCAAAGGATGTCCCCTGGCGCTTCGGCCTTGCCGGTTCCCCTTTCCTGAGTCGTCCATTCCGCTAGCTGTTACGCGCACATGTTCCGTATTCTCGATCCCGCCGTAGGGTAAACAAAGGCGGTCGGATCATTATCTACGACATACAGGCCTGCTCGTACACCGGCTTCGGATTGATGCCGATCTTGAGGATCCGTACGGGCAGCATCAGCTTCAACCTCTTCAATAGAAATTCGAATCGGGAGAAAAAATGAATACCATTATCCGCAAACTCGGCTGGTTTGCATTTGCCGCCACCGGTGCGTTCGCCTTTGCAGTCGTCGCCCTGAATCGCGGCGAACCGATTGGCGCTCTCTGGATCGTCGTTGCAACAGTCTGTGTCTTCACCATCGGCTACCGCTTCTACAGCCGGTTCATTGCCAGCAAAGTGCTGGGGCTCGACCCCACCCGCATGACACCGGCTTACAAGCACAACGATGGACTGGATTATGTGCCAACCAACAAATATGTGCTGTTCGGCCATCATTTCGCCGCCATTGCCGGTGCCGGCCCTCTGGTCGGGCCGATATTGGCTGCGCAGATGGGTTATCTGCCCAGCATGCTCTGGCTCCTTGCGGGTGTCGTGCTCGCCGGCGCGGTGCAGGACTTCATCGTGCTGTTCGTTTCAATCCGGCGCGATGGCCGTTCGCTCGGCGATCTCATCAAGTCCGAGATGGGGCAATTGCCGGGCATGATCGCCCTCTTCGGCACATTCTTCATCATGCTGGTCCTCCTTGCGGTGCTCGCCCTGATCGTGGTCAAGGCACTGGCGGAATCGCCCTGGGGAACCTTTACCGTCGCCGCCACCATTCCCATTGCGCTCTTCATGGGGGTTTATGCCCGCTATATACGTCCCGGCTCCATCGGCGAAGTGTCGCTGATCGGCTTTGTGCTATTGATACTCTCGATTGCCGGGGGCCAGTACGTGCAGGAGATTCCCTCGCTCGCCGCGCTGTTCACGCTGACAGGCGAGCAACTCACATGGCTCCTGATCGGTTATGGATTCATTGCCTCGGTGATGCCGGTATGGCTGCTGCTGGCACCACGCGATTATCTCTCGACATTCCTCAAAATTGGTACCGTGGTCAGCCTGGCAATCGGCGTCCTCATCATCTCACCGGAACTTAAGATGCCGGCATTAACGCAGTTCGTGGATGGCTCTGGGCCGGTCTGGTCAGGCAGCCTGTTTCCTTTCCTGTTCATTACGGTAGCGTGTGGAGCGATATCCGGCTTTCATTCCCTCATATCTTCCGGGACCACACCCAAGATGATCCGCAATGAGCGCGATGCGCGTTTCATCGGCTACGGTGCCATGCTGATGGAATCATTCGTTGCCATCATGGCGCTGGTTGCGGCCTCCACTATCGAACCCGGGGTTTATTTCGCCATGAACAGTCCGGCAGCAATCATCGGAACCACAGCGGAATCGGCGGCCCAGACCATATCTCAATGGGGTTTTCATGTCACGCCCGAAATGATCGCGCAAACGGCACAGGATGTAGGGGAGCATACCGTCATTTCCCGCACCGGCGGCGCGCCCACTCTGGCGGTGGGCATGGCGCAAATTCTTTCCGATGTGCTGGGCGGCCGGGCGATGATGGCCTTCTGGTATCACTTCGCCATTCTGTTCGAGGCGCTTTTCATCTTAACCGCAGTCGATGCGGGTACCCGCGCCGGACGCTTCATGCTGCAGGATTTGCTGGGCTCGTTCATTCCCTTCATGAAGCGCACCGATTCCATGGCCGCCAACCTGATTGCCACTTCTGTCTGTGTTGCGGGCTGGGGTTACTTTCTCTATCAGGGAGTGGTTGACCCCCTGGGCGGCATCAATACCCTGTGGCCGCTATTTGGTATCTCCAACCAGATGCTGGCAGGCATCGCCCTGGTATTGTGCGGCTGTGTGCTGTTCAAGATGAAGCAGGATCGTTTCGCGTGGGTGACAATTCTTCCTGCCGTCTGGGTTTTTGTCTGCACACTGACCGCAGCCTGGCAGAAGATATTCGATGCCAATCCACGTATCGGTTTTCTGGCCCATGCAAGCAAATACAAGGAAGCAGTCGCGGAAGGAACGGTACTTGCGCCGGCCAGATCCATCGGACAGATGCAGCAGGTGATTTTCAACGATTATATCAATGCGTCGCTGGCGGCATTGTTCATGCTGGTACTCATCAGCATGCTGGCATTCGGCATCCGCACGGTGTTGCGCGCCCGCGCCCTCGGCACCCCTACCGCCAGGGAAGCGCCATTCGAGCTATTGCCGGTTGAAGCCGTATCGAGGACGTAATGACAGACTGAAGATGGTTTCGGGAAAATTTCGGAAAAATTATCGAGGAGGAGCAAATGATGTTAGCCAGAATTGTGAGTGGATTGCGTTATCTCGGGCAGAGCCTGCGGCTGATGGTGGGCGTGCCTGAATACAGCACTTACGTCGCCCACATGCACCATGCGCATCCCGAGCGGCCCGTCATGTCATATGAGGAATTCTTCCGCGAGCGCCAGGAAGCAAGGTATGGCGGCAATGGCAAAGTAACACGATGCTGCTAGAGCGTTTCCCATAAGCCAAGTGCCTGCGGCAATCCATCCCCCTGTCTTGACTCTCTCAGCCGCCTGAGTTTTTGCTCAAATTCAGAAATGGATACACTGTGAACAGGCGCTCCGCTCTTTTGCCATAAAGAACAGTTAAAAGTCTGGAAAACGGGGTTATCAGCGTACGCTTATTTAGCCTTCTTGTCAGTTCACGAGTGTACTGAAAAATCGGGAACCTGCCCCTTATAGTCTTGCTTCAGCTATCCGGCTGAAGCAGGTGCAGACGTATCTGTCTCTTCATATTCAGGGGGTTATCATGAACTCGATTAAACGCAGTCTGATATTAATGGGTTGCTGTGCAGGCTTCATATCCGGTCAGTCAGCTTACGCTGATGGAACAGCTACGGCTTCGCTCGACTGGAGTCAACTCCAGGTTTCGGTCACAGGCGTAGAGGGCAATGTGCCTAATGTAACATTTTCCGACAAATACACCAGCTTAAGCTCATCCGCATACGTTCCGAGTGAGGGAAGTGAATACAATACAAGGTCGATCTACGACTGGGCCTCCACTTTAGCCACAAATGCAGACGCCACTGCCGGCACCTATTCCTCTGCGTCCGCCTCCGCTTCAGCCTTCTCAACCAATGCTCAGTCGCTGGGTGAAAATTCTTCTTACTACTGGGACACCCCCAGCGCCTCAGCCTCCGGATATCGAACGGAACACTTCACTTTCGACGGGCCTGGCGTGCTTACCGTAACCATCCCCTATACATTAAATATAACCGGGGGAGAGCAATATAACTATTATGGCTCCTCCTCGGCCTCGGTCAGCGCTTCCGCAGATTTTTATGGCTATGAAGGCAATGGAAGTTTCAATTCATATTCGAATGCCTCTTTTTCCCTGGATTCCTACTATGGGGAATCACCCGATTCGAAATCAGGAAATCTCGTTTTCGGCATCTTTGCCGCCGGCCCGGGCAGCGGCTCGATCAGTTTCAATATGGACGCCTCGGTGAGCAGCCCCGGCATGATACCGGAGCCGGAGTCATACGCCATGCTGCTCGCGGGGCTGGGACTGATAGGTATGATCGTGCGCCGCCGAAATGCTGGCAGCATGGCTTGAATTTTTATCGGCCCAGGCCTATTTTTTGACCTTCCTCCCTTCTGATCTTTTTGCTTTATCCCCTCCCGCTCCAGAGAGGAAACATATGGGAGAGGAAGAAGCAGGATGCGGCGGTCAAACGGCCGAATGGCAGCCGTCGCGCTTTCTTATTCCATTGGCATCGATCCCGGAATCTGAACGTCTCGATCCCCTCACGACCATTCACGCTGCCACTCCCTCTTTTCCCGTTCCCTCTCCTGCTTGCAGGTAAGGGAACGGAGAGAAGGATATTTGGTCGAGGTTTCGAGGTTATTAGCCTAAAAATTGGCAACTACCGTCAGGCGATAAATACGCGGCGCCCCGGGAAGGATGTTGTTATTATTGTGCGCGGATGCAATGTAGTCGATATTGGCCAGATTTTCGATATTCGCCTGGACACGGATGACCTTGTTGAGCCGCACGAACATCGCGGCATCCATGCGCGTAAAGCCTGGCAGCAGCACTGTATTGTCGAGCGCGGCGTACATGCTGCTGCGGTGAATCACGCCCAGTCCAAGCCCGAGAAAAGGCGTGAAATCGTAGCGATTCCACATGGAAACGGTATGCTTCGGAACCTGCGCCACTACGGCGCCTGCTCTCGCACCCGTTATAGTCCGTGTAATTTCCGCATCGGTATAGGCATACCCGCCCATCACGCTCCATTGCGGGGTGATTCGTCCCATCAGTCCCACCTCCGCGCCACGCGCACGCTGCCCGTCAACCAGTATCGACCGGCCTGTAATATTGGGATCCGGGGCAATGACGTTGCCTCGCTCAAGCTGATACAAGGCGGCGGTCAGTGCAAGATCGGGCCGGATGTCCCATTTGGCGCCCAACTCCAGGTTCATGAACTGCTCAGGTTTGAGCGCGGCGTTACTCAGGCTGAGGGAAGTCAACTGGTCACCCGCACGCGGCACATAAGCCAGGCTGTAGTTGCCGTAGATGGAAACCGGCTCGATCGGCTTGTAAATCAGGCCGACCCTGGGAGAAAGCAGCCCGTCATTGGTGTGAAATCTCTGGCCATTGCGATTGTTCACGAAATTGACGTCGAAATTATCGTAGCGCAGGCCGAGAACGGCTTTCACCTGGGGAAGCAGGGTAATCTGATCCTGGACATAGACGCCGACCACCTCCACCATACCATGATTATCCGCATTCCCCGTATCTTGCCTGAAGGTGACGGGTGCAAACGCGATGGGGTTGAAGAAAGGCACGTTCACACTCTTGCTGCTGTTGTTGAAAAACCCGGTGTTGCGGAAGTTGTCCGAAATCTGGCGGCCGTACTCCACGCCCGTCATGAATTCGTGCTCTACACCCCAGGTGTTCAGCTTGAACAGCAGGTCGGTCTGGTTAAAAAGATTCTCCCGCTGGGTAGCATCGTTATAGGCTGAAATCGCTACCGTGCCGGTCGCATCCTCGGCCGTTGCAACGCCATTGGCATATATATTCTGGTAGAACTTGTCGTAACTGGCATAGCGGGTACGGTTGCGTATCTTGACCTCGTTGTCAAAGGTATGCTCGATCAGGGAATTGAGCGACCAGGCATCGACATGCGTCGGACTGTTGGCGGCATTGCCGAAGAACGTGGACCGGTCGGTATCAACCGGACGGCCGGAATCCACAACTCCTGATCGCGTTCCAAATGAAGGAATCCCGCGATCCGCCGTGCGGCGGTCAAAAAAGTATTCCCCGCTGAAAACGACTTTCGTCCGGGCAGTAGGCTTGAACGTGAATGTGGGATTGACGCCGCCGCGCTCCAGGTCGACGCCATTGCGAAAACTGTTCGAGTGCTCGTACATGGCGTTGAGGCGGACAGCCGCAACGTCATTGATGGCCCGGCCCAGATCGACAGCAATGCGCTTGTGGCTGAAAGACCCGTATTGGGCCGCAATTTCCCGTACCGGCGTCCAGCCGGCTTCCTTGGTGACCCGATTGATTACCCCCCCTGCCCCACCCCGGCCAAAAATCATTCCGTTGGAACCCTTCAGAACCTCAACCCGGTCGATATTGTAGAGATCGCGGAAATACTGGACATCATCGCGCAGGCCATCGACATAAAAATCCCCGGTCGTATTGTTGCCGCGGAAAATCACCGCATCACGATTGCCTTCCCCTTGCGAGGGCACGACACCCGGCACGTAGCGCACTACATCGGTAATGCTCTGCATGGTCTGGTCCTGGATCATATCCTGAGTCATGACGGTTATGGACTGAGGCACATCGCGCAATGGCGTATCTGTCCTGGTTGCGCTGAAACTCCTGGTCGCCATGTAACCGTCCGTCGGCTCGGTTACAGCACTTGCAGTCACCCTGATAGGCGGCAGGACGGTCGGTTGCTCGCTCATTCCCTCTCGCTGTTTCCTTACAAGATAACCTTCCCCCTGCGACACTCCCTGCAGGCCACTGCCAGTCAAAAGATGCTCCAACCCCTCCTGAACTGAAAATCTTCCGTTCAGCCCTTTTGTAGTGACGTCTTTCACATCCGCCGCAGCAAAAGAAATGCTGACTTCGGCCTGTTGCGCAAAACGGTTGAGCGCATCTGCCATTGAACCTGCGGGAATACTATAGGTGACAGCGGAAGCCTGGGCGACAATGCTTGCCTCTGCTATCGCTATCTCGGGCAGGGTCCATGAGGCCAGCCCAAACCCGATCAGGGCACCACGCACGGCCCCCATAAGACGAGACGGACGAAAACCGCATTCTGCCCTGCCCCCATCGTGCTTTTGAACAGGCTTATTATTTTCAAGAGAAGGCACGCAGTTCAACATCCCATTCCTGCCGCTCTTACATGTTCCATTTGAAGCAAGCCACGAGGCATTCGTGAAATCAGTGTCTTGTATATTTTTATTACTCACAGCCCATACTCTCCGGCAAAACGGGTAAACAAACATAAACTGGCTGGCTTGCTCCGGAGGAGCTGGCTGGCTAAAAAGCTGCGTTCACGCGCAGGCGTTCATCCCGACGGGATGTTTAAGAAAATTCTTCTTTCAACGACTATTGGGGAATTATTTCCGGTCTAACTTTACGTGAACTGCTGCTGCGAACACATCCTTTAACGACAACGTCTTACGGACGGCTCGTCCTGGAAACACGGAACGGACAGCAGGAAATGAAGAAATGAGAATTTGAAATAATTTTTATGATCTCATTTAAATGAGAATTACTTTTATTATATTTCAGCAATGAAGAAAAAGCAATAAGCTGGCCAGAATCTCCGCATCGGTTTTATGGCACGATAAATTATGAGATTTTGAAGGAAGCCCGCAGTTTGTCTTTTCTGCTTTGGCCAGCGGCACGACCGGAGTCACCCACTATTTGTCGAAATTTATTACACTTATGCTTCTGGAAAACAGGGTTAGCCGCATAAGCCAGTGTTTTGGCGAGAAAAGGATATGCGGCACAGTTTTTGCTTCCAATAATAAGGCTATAGTTTGCTTTTTCAGACCTGAAAAACATGAAAAACGGGCAAGGCCTATAGCGGCTCGAACGTAACTCTTAATAAACGCAGTGATTATTATAATAAGGAGATCAAAAATGAATCATTTTTCCAGGATAGCGATAGCTGCTTTAACGTTCGGAGGCTCCATTTCCGTAGCATCGGCCGCAGGTGTGATTACCAATATTACTGCAAGCGGAGCAGGCCTGGGATCGTTCAACTATGCAATAGATGATGCCAATCGAGTGCTGGATCTGACCAAAGTCTTCGATAGCGTTGATCCAATCGTCCTGACATTCACTGTCGAACATGGCACGGGTCCAGGCAACCCCTACACGGTGAAAGAGACGGTTACCAATGATACTACTCAGCTTTGGAGTGACTTTCACTATACTATCGGAGAACCTGATCAGGGCAATGGAGTCGTGTTCACCCAGCACAATAACTCGGTACTTTTCGGTTTCTCGCTCGACCCGTCGAGTGGACCGCGTAATCTCGACTTCAGCGGAAGCCTTGCCAGCGGCGACCCTGCCGTCACCGCAGGCTTTATGCTCAGTCCCTTCGATCCGGGTCGGGGCAATACGATGACTTTTACGATCACTCAGGTTCCCACCATTGGTCAGGTTCCTCCCGTTCCTGAACCGGAAACCTATGCCATGCTGCTTGCAGGGCTCGGGTTGATGGGCGTTATGGCGAGACGTCGAAGCGATAAGCAAAACGCCTGACTCGGTTTTAACTGCCGCAAACCCCGTCCGCATGTGGGCGGGGTTTTTAACTTAACTCCTGCCATCCCTATCGCTCTATTCATATCCTCTGACATTATTTTGGTTCCTCCACATGATATAGCCGGTAGTAAACAGGATAAGGGGGGTAAAAAAACCGACCAACAACTGGAGAGCACGCGTAATAAGCCTCCTGCTTCCCCGGAAGGGAGTAGAGATGATTATAAATCCGGGTACTGACAGGAGCAGTCAGCGCATTCTCCACAAGCAGCACCTTCCCGATGTATTGATCGAAATAGATGAAACTCCTACTGTTAGGAAGCCTCCTGCACAGCGCAGCATAGCCGAGCTTCTTTTCTCCTTGCTCGTGGCGTTCCTTCAACGCAGTGCCTTGTTGAACACGAAGCGACATGAACCGGCAAAGCGGCACATGTGGCGCTGCTGTCCGCTGTTGGACCTTGGCTCGAATTTATAGACCTGGAGGCGTTGCATGGCTCAAATTATAAACCTGGATGGATAATCAGAATTCGACCCGAGCCACAGTTTTGGCCATGATAGGCGCTCCTACACCCAGCAAGCCATTACCTGCGGTGCTCCAGTAATTGCTGTTGGCTACGTTATCCACCACTGCCTGGATCGTGGTGCGCTTACCTGCTATACGGGTTGCATAACGTGCATTAAGAGACAATATAGCGTAGTCATCCACAAAAGCCTGATTTGCATTGTTGACTGGACGTCTGCCCACGTAGTACACACCGGCGCCAAGGGCCAGTCCAGGCACGCTCTGCAAGCGATACTCCGCAAAGAGGCTCGCCGTACGCTCCGGCGTATTATCAGGTATCTTGTGGAAAGTTGCGGCGTCATTCCTGTTTAATTGCCTTGCCTCCATGAACAGTGCAGAGGCAATGACGGATAGCTGTTTTGTTATCTCCCCGGAAGCCGCCAGCTCAAAGCCGCTGTACTGCGCCATCCCATTCAAAACAAAGCGGTTGGCTGCATCAATAGTAGTCGAGGCGCGTTTGATGTCGAAGTAGGCTACCTGCAGCAGTATTCCTTCCGCAATCATCGCCTTTACACCCGCTTCCTTTTGCTTTGATACCGCTGGTGCCAGGATCTCGCCGCTATTGGCGCGATTAGCCGGCGCCTGCCCGCTCTCTTCGACTCCCTCAATGTAACTTGCATAGAGCGATACATTGGGAATGATCTTGTACAGCAGTGACAGCGATGGATTAACGTTGGTTGCCTTAAAGTGAGTGTTGGTCCCGACACTCTCATAGAAGCTGCCGCGTACTCCCAACATTACCTGCAATCTGTCCGCAATCAAAATGCGATCGGACAAATACACACCCAGGTCCGTTATCTTTGAAAAGTTAGAGCGGAATGGAGCGCCGGGGGATAATCGTGCGATGTCATTCGGATGGAATAGATTCTGGGCCACATCGGCAGTAGATGAAGTGCGAGGATCCTGGCTTCGTTCGTTACCGACAAAACCCAGGGATACTTCATGCGTGATGAACTGGCCTGGCAATCGGCCGAAAACTTCTGCACGGAGATTTTCGTTATCCCAAACCTGATTCCGATTAAAGAAAATGCGCAGCGTACCCTGGCCCGTGGCAAGGTTGTAATTCTGGAACTGGGAAAAATTACGGTCGCGCATGGTACGCGCCTTGCCGGCTTCAAACAGGAGCGCCCAGTTGTCGCTCAGTGCGTAGTCGGCGCGAAGCAGCAGGTTGGTCGCTTGGGCATCATATTTCTGCCATTCCCCCGCAAGATTGCGACGGGCATTAGGAACAGGCGGCAGCGTTATCACGCCATTCACCGCTGCAGGCGCCTGGATTGCCGCCTGCTCAGAAACCTCCTTCCGATAATGTTCCACATCGAACTTGATGGACAGTTGATCGGTGACCCGCCAGTCGAAAGCGCCTGACATCAGCGCCCGATATCCGGAAAAATTATGGATACCGATATCCTCTCTCCCGGCGAGAAGATTGATACGCGCTCCGAATTGCTGCGCATCCCCGAAGCGCCGGCCAAGGTCAATGTGGGTGTTGGCGCCGCCATAGATATTCGCCATCAATGAAACATTAGCGATGGGATCCTTGCCAGCGCGCTTGGTGACCATGTTGACAATGCCAGAGGGAGGCACAAACCCGTAATACAGAGAGGAGACGCCTTTAAGTACTTCGACGCGCTCCTTGTTCTCCATCGGAATATCGATCAGGTTGATGATCGGCATGAATCCATTGAGCCGGTAATTGCTGCGATTCTCCACGAGAATCCCGCGGATCGAGAGATTGTCGTATGTCGAACCGTTCAGCTGCGCACGCGTCACGCCGGCTGTATTGCGCAAAGCACCGAACAAACTGGTGGTTGCTTGCACATCGAGCACCTCCCTCGTCACGACATTACTGGTCTGGGGTACATCAATAGGTGCCATGTCGCGGAATGTGCCCACCTGCACGGTATCCGACTTGAAGCTCCCTACACGCTCGCTCCTGACGGTCACTGTGGGAAGCTGCTTACCGGCCTCGGCCTGGCTTGAATCCTGAGCAGTCTGGATTTCGCTCGAAGCTTGAGCTTGCCTTAAAGTCTGGGTCCGGCTGGCTCCCTGCTCATCCTGATTTGGAGTCTGACCGTTTGCATGCATCGCCCAGGGAGCCAAAGATAGCGCAACGAAAGCATATAAATCCACTTTCAATACCTGGGGCCGGAAGACCGTCTTGTAAGACAGGTTGCGCTGAAACCGGTGAAATGGCACGGTGTATTTGTTCTTATTTTTCATGACTTAGCCATAAAAAAGCCGGCCAGCGATCAACTGGCAGGCTCTGGAATAAAAATATGGCTGGCTTGCCCGGAAGGGGCTGGCGGGCTAAAAGCTGCCGGGAAAGGAGGACCCGGCAGCAACGGATAATCTGTGTTCGGCTTTTCTGGCTCTTTCCCGATATTCCTGGTTTTCCTGTTTTGCGGTTACCGGAAGAAAAGCTAGAAAAAATCCGGAATAGCGCTTTCTCTTTCTTATACCGCCGTAATCCTCTTTCCTATCGGCAGGCGCCCTCCGATATCACCCGTAGCTCTGCAACGGCAATTCCACAACGACAATAGTAATAAGAATTATTCTCATTATATCCGGCAATGGGGAAAAAGCAAGTGCTTTTATTCGCATACCGGCAGATTGATGCATTTGAATGAAACTGGAAATGAAGACTGCGCTTCATTCAGCAACAGTCGAATTTCTTATCTGAAATATAAATAGTTCTCAGAATCATTAGAAAAAAGCGAACCATAATCGTTATCTTTAGGGGAGCAATAGAAAGCATTGTCTGCCCGGGTCAATACCTGCGTATTGGCCCTAGAAATCCCGAAATAAGAAGGACTAATAATCCAGGGAGGTGATATCTGCGAATCGTCAATTTGTGCCGCACTAAAAATAGATGGACCTCAAAAATTAATAACCTGATTGGAGATGCCAAATGAAGTTGAATGTAATCCATTTCAAAAAAAAAGCTGTTTCCGTATCATTATTCACACTAGCTCTTCTCGCCCACCCGGCACATGCCGTTGACTGGACTGAGATCGGTGATGCAGGGCAGTTGGTGAGTACGGCACAAATGCCCACAGGAGATGAAGGCCGGCTGAGGAACATCTACGGAACCATTTCGACCAACAATGATGTAGACATGTACAAGCTTTACATTTCCAATCCCGCTACGTTTTCCGCGGCTGTCAACTCTACCAGCGGCGACCTTGACTCCCTGCTCGTGCTATTTAATCAGGGAGGGTACGTTATATATGGAAATGATGATGCCATGCTTGGCACCCGTGATGCAGGCTTGCCGGCAGGTCATCTGAACGGTCCGCAGGCACCGGGCTGGTATAATCTGGCAGTACTTGCCTTGGGCACGCCCCCGGTAAGCGGCAATGGCTTTACGCCCGACCATTATATTGGTCCGGATGTCAGCCCTCCCTTTACTCAAATCCTTACCGGGACGGGGCCGGGGGGAGCAGCACCCCTGACAGGATGGGCACAGTTGGAGGACACGGTTGCGCTCAACGAGGAGTACCGCATAAGACTTTCAGGGGTGACAGTCTCTCCGGTTCCCGAGCCGGAAATCTACGCCATGCTGCTCGCCGGACTGGGATTGATGGGAACGGTGATCCGCCGGAGAAAGGGATTTATTGCGTGACAGATTGTCCTCATCCGGGATTCTGGGAGATTATCTTGACAAGGCAAGTCTAAGGAAGAGCACTCAAAAATAGATACCTTCAAGACTGAAGGCCTTACCAGGAAGATTTGTTTATGTAGATAATCCAGGATATGTAGAAACCCTTGTGGACAGTATTATTCGTCCACAAGGTTTCTACATTTGAATTGACTTATATGACTGATAGCAGTCCGCGTGAAATCAAAGGCAGGATTGTAAAAACTGCTGGTCAATCTTTGTCAATGTCGATAAGCTTCCCATCCTCGCCAACCTTGATCTCGATCTTCTTTCCGTCAGGCATCCTGACATCAGCCTCATAAATTTTTGTCTTCTTGCCGCTTATCGTTTCAGTTTCTTTCTCGATCTCCTCGATTATGCCTCCGCTCATGTTTTCAGTTATCGTTTTTTGAACTGCGGGGGGAACATCAGCCCATTGAACTTTTTCATCGGAAAAAGCCGGCATCGAAAGCGCCAGGGCAACGGGCAAGAGAATCGCGGCAAACGTTTTTTTATTCATGAAATGAATCTCCTTATAAAAACAAGCGGCTTCGGATGAGCGTCGTGCTGTGAGAAAAGGAACCGTGGCAGAAAACATGACTTAACACAACTTCATACTCTTGATTATTAGATCAGGACGATCCCGAAGTGTCCGTGCGTTATCGAACAGTACGATGCCACGGAAGCCTTGAATTACTGCCTGTCTATCCACGCACGGGCTTCTGCATTAGCTGCCTGGTATGCTTCCTCTTCATCATGCAAGGGCTTGACGAAGCTTTCGTAAACCACCATGCCTTTGTCATCCAGCACCCTGTAACGCCCATTCCATAAACCGCTTGCATCTTCCCACTCCGATGCGGCAATGATCGTGTACCCCTTATAATCAGTATTCATGTCGCCTCCATAGGTAAACTGATGATGACAGTTGTAAATCGTCGTATATTCATGTTCCCTGCCCTCAGTTGGAGACAGGCATGATGGCAAACGTTCATCATCAATGCCCATTCCATTTGACCAAATTCCTTGAATTCCTTACGCTCTCGTCCGCGCCTCGACTGGATAGAGACGTCAGGTTTCCGCGGCAGCAGCAAAACTTTTTCTAATTTGTAGTATTCTATGAATTGGAGTTGCCAATTCGACAGAAATCGGATTCCTCGCACCACTTCCCGATAGTAAATCTGGAGCCGCCATGCCGACTCACACCCCCCGCTATTTTCTCCCCCTCAAAATCTTCAGCAGAATCGTACTTATATTAATCGCGCTGGCGATTGTCTACGCCGCAGTGATCTCGATCAGGAACTGGTCCGGCATCAGCGTATAAGCGCTGCCGCAGCAGTACTCGTCTCTAACATTTCAAAGAGGTATCGGAATGACCAAGCGACAGGGACGGCTTTTTTTTATCATTTGCACCCTTGTTTCCGCCATCGCCTTCATTGGCCTTACATTCGACAGTCACAGGCGTTTTCCCGGACTCACCAATGAAGACAAGCTGACGCCCGAGATCATCAGGGGAAAAGACGTCTGGCATAGCAGCAACTGCATCAACTGCCACACCCTCCTGGGCGAAGGAGGTTACTATGCTCCCGATCTGACCAAGATTACCCAGCAGCGGGGGACGCCTTATCTCACCGCATTCCTGAAAGACCCTTCCCAGTTCTACTCCGAGGAAAAGCACCGGCGCCTGATGCCGAACCCGAAACTGAGCGATGTGGAAATCAGCGAGGTCATCGCCTTTCTCGACTGGGTCGGTCATATCGACAACCAGGGCTGGCCACCGCGCCCCATTATCGTATCCGGCACGACGATTCCAGGCACCGATGTCGGCCAGCCATCGACACATACGTCTGTTTCCACCGACCCGGTCGCCCAGGGTGAAGCGCTCTTCCGCTCCTCGCCTCCCGCCTGCGGCGCGTGCCATTCCATCGCGCCGGGAGTAAATCTGGCAGGTCCCACTCTTGCCGGGCTCGCTACCCGTGCCGCGGCGATCATTACTTCTCCGGAATACAAGGGTGAAGCGAAGACATCTGCCGACTACATCCGCGAATCCATTACTCATCCAAGCGTTTACCTGGTTCCCGGCGCCATGTATTCCGCCAATAACCAGTCATTCATGCCCGACAACTTTGCTACCGATCTCGAACCTGGACAGATCGACAGTCTCGTTGCCTACCTCGAAACCTTGAAATAGGAGACGCCATGCGCTACCGCTCACAGTCGATCGCATACTGGTATTTCGCCGTCGCCATGTGCCTGTTCGGCCTGCAACTGGTATTCGGGCTGCTTACCGCGAGCAAGTACCTGGGACCCGATCCGCTTCTGGATTTCCTCCCTTTCGACAAAACCAAGGCCATTCATACCAATCTTCTGATTGTCTGGGTGCTTACCGGTTTCATGGGCGCAACCTACTACGTGGTGCCGGAAGAATCGCGCAGCGAAATCTACAGCGTCAAACTGGCCTATTTGCAGCTTGTCGCCTGGACGCTCATGGGAGTGACAGCGATCGTCGGTTATATGTTCGGCTGGACCGCCGGCAACAAAATGCTGGAGCAACCGTTTCCGCTGAAGATCGTGATTGTCATCGTCATGCTCATGTTCCTGTATAACATTCTCATGACAATCAAGCGGGCGGGACGCTGGACCGTTACCGAGGGTGTGCTGGTAGCCGGTCTTGCGCTTGCGGCGGTGCTGTATCTGCCAGCCCTGATCGAATATGAAAATTATACCGTCAGCATCTTCTACCGCTGGTGGACGATCCATCTGTGGGTGGAAGGCGTATGGGAGATGATACAAGGCGGACTGCTCGCATATCTGCTGATCCGGCTGTCCGGCGCCGACCGGGAAGTCATGGAAAAATGGCTGTACGTGATCGTCGGCCTGGTTTTCATGGCTGGTATTCTGGGTACCGCGCATCACTATTACTGGGTGGGCGTGCCTCATTACTGGCTGCCGATCGGCGGTTTCTTCAGCGCCCTCGAACCCGTGGCGCTCCTCGGCATGGCAATGTATGCATACTTTGCCATGCGCCGCGCCGGGTTTTCCCACCCCAACTCCCTGGCCGTTCACTGGACCATCGGCAGCGCGGTGTTTACCGTATTCGGTGCCGGTCTGCTCGGATTCGCGCATACCTGGCCGACCGTCAACAAATGGACACACGGCACGCTCATTACCGCCATGCACGGACATGGGGCGTTTTATGGCGCCTATGCCATGACAGTGATGGCCATGATCAGCTATACCCTGCCCCACCTCACCAGTGATCGTAAAATGGAAGGAAGCAGTCTTGGCTACTGGGCGTTCTGGATGCAGGTGATGGGAATGTTCGGCATGACCCTCTCCTTCGGCACGGCTGGCATCGGACAGGTTTACCTGGAGCGAATCCTCGGCCTGGGCTACCTCGATACGCAACTGAAACTGCAGGTGCACTTCCTGATGCTGATCGCCACCGCATCGGTGTTTGCAATCGGAGCAGCCCTGTTCATCTGGAATTTTTTCCGAACCGCGCCCAGGTCCGTCGCAGCAATTGATTCCAGCGCACCCGCGCCCGATCTTGCTCCGGCCGGTCATGCCAGTTCCGGTGGCAGCGGATAGATTGCGCGATGATGGAGGATCCGTCAATCAAGCCCGCCGCTTCAGAAGATACGTGCCGGGATATGGCACACCCGCAGGCGGAAGAGCCTTATTACCTCCCTTTCGGCAATGAGATACGCATTTTTACGCAATGCCATCGGCGCCACCTCGCCGTCATGCTGAAAGGGCCGACGGGCTGTGGAAAAACCCGCTTCGTCGAGCACATGGCCTGGCGCCTGAAGCGGCCCCTCGTCATCGTATCCTGTCACGATGATCTGACTGCGGCTGATCTCGTGGGCCGCTTTCTGATACGCGACAGCGCCACCGTATGGAAGGACGGTCCGCTTACACGCGCTGTTCGCACGGGCGCGATCTGCTATCTCGATGAAGTGGTTGAAGCGCGGCAGGATGCGGTCGTCGTTATCCACCCTTTGACGGACCATCGGCGTGTTCTTCCTGTCGACAAAACCGGCGAGCTGATCGAGGCCGCCCCGGGTTTTCAGGTCGTGATTTCGTACAATCCCGGTTATCAGCATGTAACCAAGGACCTCAAGCCGAGCACACGCCAACGCTTTGTCGCGCTTGATTTCGACTTTCCGCCTCCTGAACGGGAAGCCGAGATCGTCATCCACGAAAGCGGCGCGGAACCCGGCGTCGCGCATGATCTCGTGGCGCTGGCCGCTCGCATCCGCGGCTTGGCAGACCGTGGTCTTGCCGAAGTGCCCAGCACGCGCTTGCTGGTGGCAACAGCCCGCCTCATCGCCAACGGGATTGCACCCCGCCAGGCCTGTCATGTCGCGCTTGTGTCTCCACTGTCCGATGATTCTGCCCTCGTGGCTGCGATGCGCGACTTGGTCGATGCAACGCTGGTGGACTGAATATCAGGTAGGCAAATCTCCTCATGCTGTGATTCTTTCTTGTACCCTTTTTCTAGTTCAGTTTCCGCATGGCCGAACCTGAAGGACTCATTATCGATGCCGCCCACCAGGCAACTGCTTTCGTATCCCGTCTGTGGGACCGTGACAACAACGTGCCGGATAATTCCTGCACGCTGTCCGCCTGCCGCCAGCGCCTGGAATTTCTCCTGTCGGCCGTTCACGGCCACGCTGTATCGCTGCGGGTTGCCCAACCTCCGGCGCCGCCATCGGCGCTGTCCCGGCTGTTTGGCCGCATCCCGCGATACCTGATCGAAACCCGCCCGTTGCCGGCGAACGATGGCGCCGCCATTTTCCTGCCCATGCAACTCGATCTGGATGAACAGGGCGCGCTTTCTCCGCCCCATTTCTTTCGGCTGCTCGCCTTGCAGCAGGCCGGGCGTGCCCGGCGGCGGGAAATACAAGCACTTCCAATTGATACGCTGACGCTTGACCTCTTTCATCTGAGTGAAGCAGTTGCTGCGGATCATGCTCTCGCCCTTCATTTTGCGGGACTCCGGCATGATCTTGCGGCCTTGCGCCGCGCGATGCTGCCGCAGCGACCCCGGCCTGTCCTTCTGAATGCGGTCGAGCAGGCGGTGGAAGAACTTTATTGCCGCGTACTCAAGACTGGTCCGGATGTCATTTCCCCTCCGCTTGCTCTTGCGCTGAAGCCCGAGGATTCGCTGGGCTGGGCGGTGGAGATGAGCATGAAGCTCTCGGCTCGGACAGGGATGACGACAGTTCGCTATCGAGGATGCGCCAAGGATCTGTGGTGGGGCAAGATGCTGCCGCCCTCCCCCGGAAATCAACCCGCCCGGCATGAGGAAGCACTCCGGGATATGACACAGCCTTCCGCAAACCCGCAGCGCAGCGCCAATCTTTCCCGTCGTCCGCGAAGCCGGGAGAAAACTCCCGGTGAGGATGACGAGACGCAAGGGATGTGGATGGTGCAGAAGGATGATCCGCAGCAGCATGTCGAAGACCCTGCGGGCCTCCAGCGGCCGACTGACCGTGACGACAATGCCGATGCCGGGGATCTGGCGGATTCCCTGTCCGAACTGCCGGAAGCGCAGCTCATCTCATCTTCGAAAACCGTGCGCGAACTCCTGCTTGCGGATGATCCCCTCGATCAGCGGACGGTGCTCGTCCTCCCCGGCAAGGGAGCGGCGCACGGCATTGCCTACCCGGAATGGGATTTCCGCGTTTCGCGTTATCACAAGGAGGGTGCCATCGTTCGGCTTCAATCGCCATTGCTGGGGGATGCCGCCTGGGCGGAGTCCGTGGTGGCAAGACGCCCCGCTCTGCTGCGGCAGGTTCAGCTTCGACTTGAAGGGCTGCGGCCGCGGCGGATTCGCTATCACCGCCAACCGGAAGGAGAGGAGATCGATATCAACGCCTGCGTGAATGCCTTCGCGGAACGGCAAGTGGGCCTGCCCCCGCAGGATCGCTTGTATCAATCAGTAAAAGCAGCCCGGCGCGACATTGCCGTTGCATTGCTGATCGATATCAGCGGCTCGACGGATGGATGGGTTTCCCAGGAGTTGCGCATCATCGATGTCGAAAAGGAAGCGCTGCTGCTCGTTTATCTGGCACTGACCAAACTGGGTGATCCTTTCTGCATTTATGCCTTTTCGGGAGAAAGCGCCCGAAATGTCTCATTATGGCCCTTGAAGAATTTTGAAGAGAACGACCGGATACTTGTCCAGCAACGCATTGCAGCATTGGAACCGCAGCTCTACACGCGCGCCGGAGCTGCGATTCGCCACACCACCAGCCTGCTCGCTGCCACCAGCGCCCGGTATCGCCTGCTTATTCTGCTCTCGGACGGGAAACCCAACGATGTCGATCACTACGAGGGTCGCTACGGCGTGGAAGACATGCGTCAGGCCGTGGCCGAAGCCCGCCTCCAGGCCATTCTTCCGTTCTGCATCACCGTCGACCGGCACGCACCCCAGTATCTTGCCCGGGTGTTTGGCGCGCGGCACTACGCCGTATTGCAGCAGGCGGAAACGCTTCCTGTTGTCCTGGCGGACGTGCTCAGGAGGCTTATCAGGCAATGAGCTTCGCTCCTGCCGACCCGCGAATTGCCGCCGCGCCACGCATTCCTGCAATAATTCTGCCTCATTCAAGCCGCTTTCCCCACAGCATTTTGGTTTGCAGCGGCCTGCTGGTTTAAAATAACGATCTTGCCCGTAACCGCCGAGCTTGAGCGAACCCGGTCAAAATCCAACTGAAATCCTTTGCGTTTATTACTGGAGGGGCATTGTGCTGTTTGAGCGCGTCAAACCTGTGGATCACATCCTGGAATCGGCCGAAACCCGAGGGCTCAAACGACAGCTTGGCGCATTTGATCTGACCATGCTGGGAATCGGCGCCGTCATCGGCACCGGCATCTTTGTATTGACTTCGGTTGCCGCGGACAAGGCAGGCCCCGGCATGATGTTTTCCTTCCTCATAGCCGGATTCGTCTGCGCGCTGGCCGCCCTCGTCTATTCTGAAATTGCCGCCATCGTTCCGGTAGCAGGATCCGCCTATACGTATTCTTATGCGATATTCGGCGAACTCGCCGCATGGATGGTCGGCTGGGCGCTGATTCTGGAGTATGCGATCGCCGCAGCGGCGGTAGCCGTCGGCTGGTCCGGTTATATCAACGGCTTCCTGAACGAAATAGGCTACGGGCTGCCGCCGGCGCTGACGGCAGGACCGGCGGACACGATTGTCGGGCTGGATGGCACAACATCGGCAGGAGGATTCAACCTGCTGGCATTTCTGGTTTCGTTGTTCGTTACCGTGCTGCTGGTCATGGGCACGACAAAGAGCGCGAGATTTACCGCGGTTCTGGTTATCATAAAAATTATCGCCCTTACCGCATTTATCGTTCTCGCCCTGCCGGCGGTAAATTCCATAAACTTTCAACCCATGCTGCCCAATGGATGGGGCACACCGCTTTCAGGCGTGGGAATCCTGGGTGCCGCTGCCTCCATCTTCTTTGCCTATGTCGGGTTCGATGCCGTCTCGACCGCAGCTGAAGAAACGAGCAACCCAAACCGTAACGTGCCGATAGGATTGATAGCTTCATTGACAATTTGCACCCTCATTTATCTTGTCGTCGCCTACGCCGCAGTGGGAGCAGTGGGAGCCCAGCCGGGCGGTGCCTTGTCCATCTCCAAAGAACCGCTGGCGTTTGTGCTGCGCGAGGTCGGTTACCCAACCATAGGCAACTGGGTAGCTTCGGCGGCAATTGTCGCACTGCCCTCCGTCGTGCTCATGATGCTCTATGGACAGACCCGTGTCCTTTTCACCATGTCTCATGACGGATTGATGCCCGGTATTTTTTCTCATGTACACAAACGCTTTCACACTCCCCATATTGTCACCCTGGTCACCGGAACAGCCGTCGCGCTGTTCGCTGCCATGTTCCCGGTAGGCATGTTGGCCGATATTTCCAACTCCGGGACGCTCTTCGCTTTCTTCATGGTCGCTCTGGGCGTGATGGTCCTGCGACGCCGCTCACCCGATCTCCATCGGCCTTTCAAGACCCCTATGCTGTGGATAGTGGGTCCCTTGGCTATGAGCGGCTGCGGCCTGCTGTTCGTGAGCCTGGGGTGGGAGACAATCAGGCTATTCCTTGCATGGGCCGGTATCGGCCTGATTATCTATTTCGCTTATGCCCGCAAGCATAGCCATCTTGGAAAACAGCAGGCGAATTAGGCTTTCAGATTAGAATGGCCAGCATGCGTTTCAAGCCCCGATACCAGGATTTCCGGTCCGTCTGCCAATTCCATGGATCGCACTTCTTGCTGAGAAGGATGCGGGAGTCTTGCCGGTTCCATTTGAATGACTGTTTTCAATATCTATCAGGAGGAGTATGACTTGTGGTAATTCTTCAAGCTTTAACGCGTAACATCATTTCTGCAATCCTGCCTGCAATCCTCATGCTGCCGACGGTGTTGCTGGCCGATGCAACCGGAAAACCGCTCAAGGCAAGTATGGAGACCCATGAACAGCCTGGATTCAGGGCGGATTGCCCTTCCAAATTCGGCGGTACCACTACAGGTACCGGCAAAAGTACCCATATGGGCAAGGTTTCGCTCAAGGCCATCGATTGCATTACTCCCATGGAGGATCATTTTATCTTCGACGGCACGTTCACCCTGACGGCGGCAAGCGGCGATACCGTTACCGGCGGCTACAAAGGTGCATTTGTACCGGCCGATGATCAGTCCAGGTACAGCCTGTCGGGCGCGAAATTTGAAATAACCGGTGGAACGGGGCGTTTTCGCGGAGCTAAGGGAACTGCGGAATTGAAAGGAGATCAGGATATCGCGACCGGGAAAGGGAAAATTGAAGTTGATGGAATGGTTTCATACTGAACCGGGATTCGTGAAAGAGGAATTCTGCCAGGCACGCGGCGGATAAATGGAAGAATACTCAAATGTGCCCCATATGCAGGAAACCCTCGCTGCCCTAGTAAGGTTCTGGATATAAAAAAACCCGCCTAATGCGGGTTTCTTTACTGCCTCACGCTGATTGCTTTTGTCTTCGGCGTGCTATAAAGCCCATCAGACCGAGGCCTGCCAGGAACATTGCATATGTTTCAGGTTCAGGAACAGGAGAGAGCAAGTAAGCACGCCCATCACTACCGTTGGCGATAATCTGGCCGAGATCATTAATACCCCTTGCATCAGATAGGAAAATTCCATCCTCCAGCTTAATAAGTGAGTTAAGGTCAGTCATGCTGCTGCCATCCGCGCCTGTGATAAAAGCATGCCTGCGATTTGCTATTCCGGTTTCCGCCCACCCAACCACTTGCCCAAACGAGTTGATGTCAAATGCTTGGCTGCTTTGTCCGCCCAGGGTTCCAAGGTCTGTCATATTGCTATCGATGTCAGTGATGAAAGCATGAATTGGTGACTCGAAACCCCTTCTTATTTCGGAATAGCCTATAACCCGACCGGAATCGTTGACAGCTAAGGCAGAGCTTGTGGCCCCGCCCAACGTGCCCAAGTCGGATGCGAACCCCCCATTAGCGCTTGTAATGTACGCATGCACATACAGGCCGGAAGAGAGATGGCCATGGCCCACCACTTGTCCCGAAGAATTAATACCAGTAGCCACATCACCATCAGAACGCAAGCCACCGGGAGGCATAGGATTTTCTCCATTCGGACCAGTAATAAATGCATCGCTTCCGGTACTTGATACATTGGTAGTGTGGCCGGCCACTTGTCCGGCATCGTTAATGGCGTTGGCGTAGCTAAAGCTCCACCGGCTAATGCTTCTCATGCCGTTGGCGTCGGCAATAAATGCGTACGGGGAACCATTTCTTCCTCCAGAATACCCCACAACCTGGCCACTTGCATTGATATCGGTGCCCCAGCTTAAATTCCCTTCCGCGAAAGTACCGAGATCTGTCATCCCCCTGCCATTAGGACCTGTGATGAAGGCATGGTAGGAACGATCAGCCAGATCGGAATTTCCCGTTATCTGCCCATGATTATTGATTGCGGTGGCATAAGTGCCCGGTCCGCCCAAAGTGCCAATATCAAAAGCAGTATAGCTTTGGGCGGATACGGGATTCGAAAAAACAAATCCACTAAAGGCTGTTCCAATGAGCGTATTGAGTATACGGATCTTGTGAATGCATCTAAACGTCATGTTCTGGACTCCAGTATGAAGGTTTATTAAGACGTAAAAGTGACAATGCTGCTTATTATCGAGAGACTCTAACCATCCTGCTACGCAAGGAGGGGGGAACATCTTCCAAAAGAACAATGCGAGCCGTATTTTCTACTGCTCCACCGTGCCTTGGAGACTGCAATTTGACATCTATTTCATTTGTATCCAGTTTCCACATGGCTCCCGTTGCAGGGTCAACGATGAGCCAGCCGATAACTCCTCCAAATACCAGATTGCCTGCCACATACCAGCCGTTAACCTTTGTATCCACGGTAATATTTTGTTCTGCAAAACCTTCTTTTTTGATGTTTACCGAGTACTTTTTACCGCTGAAATAACCCTTTTTCTTCTCGAGGGGCAAGGAGGTAGGCGTTTTGCCCTCGAATATTTTGGTGCCGGATTCATCCACAATCACGACAGTCGCCTGGTCAGGTGCGCTTCGAACATTCAGGGTTTCATGAGCGCTGTTCCCCATAATGGTGGCGCAACCAGCCAGCGCAATCGAAGCGAACAAAACCGGTATTCCTTTCCACATCTTCATATTTTCCTCTTCTTCCTGACAATTGATAAAATGCAAAGGCTGAGCATGAGCTTGAGAATGCCATCCCCGTAGAAAAGCAGGCAACATTCGCAGCCTCTGCTCTGTGGCAGTTATTGATTATGGGTAACGGGACAAGCAATGCTGCAACCCGCAGCAGACGTGTCGAACTCGTCTGACACAGGTGAAAAGACAGCTTCTCCAGCTGATCCTCTTACGGGGACCATTCAGGCCGAACATGTCTATCAGGCTTGCTTTCTTCATCACCGCTTCTCTTGATTATCCGAACTAGAATCGCGGAATTGAAAGGAAAAATCATAAAAATTCGGTTAAATATCGGTTAAATATTGTTCAGCTTATTTATCTCCCCTTCTCCATAAGACTAAGATGTGCCAGGAGCAATGAAATGCAGATAATTTATTTGGAATTCCATCCTTTCAGGCTGGATAAGACCAACGCGATCCTATGGCGCAACGATCAGGTAGTGCCGTTACGCCCGAAAAATTTCGCGATGTTATGTTATCTGGCGGAACGGTCGGGCACTCTGGTGACCAAGGATGAGTTGCTTGACGCGGTATGGCAGCGCCGCTTCGTTGGAGAAGCAGTGCTGAAAGTATGTATCAACGAAGTACGCCGGGCTCTTGGGGACAATGTTTCCGCTCCAAACTACCTTTTAACCGTCCCCAGGCGAGGCTACCGTTTCATTGCACCGGTTACTGAAGTCAAGTCGCCAGGGAAAGCGGAAGAAATAATCTGCGCTGTTTTCCCTAAAAACCAGCGATCTGATAAAGCCACATACTGGATAGATCGCGCGTCCCCTCAAGCTCGTTTGCTGGCAATCTGGCAGAAATCACTGGAAGGTTCGCGCCAGGTCGTTTTTGTCACCGGGGAAAGCGGAATCGGCAAGACCACACTGATCGAGATATTTCTCTCCGCAATATCCAGTCAAAACCCGGGAGTCTTGCGCATGCGTTGCATAGAGCGCTTTGGCCAGGGTGAAGCGCTGCTCCCGATGATCGAGGCAATTGAAAAGCGTTGCAATGCACCAGAGGGAAAAAAACTGGTTGAACTGTTATATCGTCACGCACCGGTCTGGCTTGCGCAATTGCCGTCCGTGCTTCGACCTGAGGAGCGTGCGGCGCTTCAGCAGGAGATTTTTGGCGCAAGCCGGGAACGCATGGTGCGGGAAGGTTGCGAGCTGCTGGAAACCTTGAGCAAGGCACCCCTGGTTCTCGTGCTCGAGGATCTCCATTGGAGTGACCATGCGACTCTTGATTTCTTAAGCTTGCTTGCGCAGCGTCATGTGACGGCATACCTGATGGTACTCGCCACCTATCGCCCCGTCGATGCATGCCAGCGGGTGCATCCCGTTACAGAAGTCCATCGGGATTTACAGTTGAGGGGATTTTGTTCTGAAGTCGCTCTTGAGCCGTTTTCCCGCGATGAAGTCAAACATTACCTCGCTCGACGTTGTCCAGGCATAACCATTCCCGATTCGATCAGCCAGTCACTCTTCATAAGAACCGGTGGACATCCCTTGTTCATATCCAATCTGATCGAATATTTGATAGACCAGCATCAATGGTCCCCGTTATCCCGGCAGATCGGGATCGATACAGCGCTGCCGGAAACGATCCGCCGCGTCATCGAGCGTGAAATTGAGCGGCTCAGTCCTGATGAACAGCGGGTGCTGACCGTGGCGAGTGTGGCGGGAATGCGGTTTAGTGTGAACCTGCTTTGCAGTGTTCTGGGCATGAAAATCGCCGAAGCAGACCGCTGCTGCAATGCCCTGGCTAGACGAGGCCAGATACTGGTGTCCGATGGAATGGAGCAAAGCGCGGAAGGAGTTGTCGCCGGTTACTATGCATTCCGCCATGCCTTGTACCTCGAAGTCTTTTACCAACGGCTTTCTCCCTCTGAAACGATACGAATGCACCTTCGCATTGGAGAATGCCTTGAAGAAGCATACGGCGAGCAAAACGTGGAGCATGCAGGAGAACTCGCGCTGCACTTTGAAAACGGATGGGATTGGCTCCGCGCCATCCGCTATCTCGTGCAGGCTGCTGACAACAGCACCAGGCGCTTTGCCAATCGGCAGGCGCACGACTATCTGAAACGCGCCGTTCGGATGATAGAGCGCTTGCCTTATGAGCAGCAGGCGAAGACAAGCATAAGCCTCCTCAAGCAATCAGCAGCTGTAAGGCGCTCAATGGGGGATATGGCGGGAGCAAAAACCGATCTGGAGAAAATGCTGGCGGTCGCGAGAGCTCTGGGAGACGGTCGGGAACAGGCTGTGGGACTCCTCGAATTAAGCCGCGTCCTTGTTTTGTTGAACCGTCTTGAATGTCTCGAATTCGCAGAGCAGGCGGTCTCTGCTTCCACAGCGCTTGAAGACAAGGTTTTTCAGTCAATCGTCAAGGGCATGTGGGGTGGCCTGAATCTGCTGCTCCGGCCATGGCGGGAGGATTATTCTGTCGCCTGTCACGAGTCCATGGATGTGGTGCGCGCAACAGGAAGTCCCCTGGCTCTTCACTCGCGCTTGACTCAACATATTTACGTTGAATTGCTCGCCTCGAATTACCAGGCGGCTGCGACGACAGCAGTCGAAGCTCTGGCGTTATCACGCGTAATGGGAGATGGCTATATGTTCATCGCAGGCCATTATTACTATGGACTGACGCTCCTGCATAAGGGTGAATGGGGCAGATTGCGCGAGACCGCAGAGCAAAGCAGGCGCGCGTTCGAAGGGCATGACGCTGGCTTGCTGCTTCGGTTGCATCGTCACATCCTGATGGGATGGCTGCATGTGGCGGGTGGCGATTTTTCGCGTGCCAAAGCGTATTGCGAGGAAGCGCTGTCAGAAGGCGTTGGTGCCTGGACTGATTTCGTTTCGGTTCATTGTTCCGCAATCCTGGGAAAGGCCCTGCACGGGCTGAAAGATTATACGGGGGCCATTCGATGCTTTGAGGCTTTTTTTCAGGCGGAAAAGAACAATGCTCTCCCGATATTCTCCAACTATTTCTTTCCTGCCTGCTTGGGAGTGGGAGAAACATGGCTCGCGCTGGGAAAACTGGATAAGGCGCGCCGCTATGCGCAGCGCTTATATGATCTTTCCAGCGGTCCGTCTGAACGCACCTATCTTGCGCTCAGCCATCGCCTGTTTGCCGAGATTGCAATCGTGGAAGAGAGCTGGCACGAAGCGCATTCGCATATTACGGAGGCACTCGAAATCGTGGAAAATGCGGAAGTTCCTCTTGCAGCGTGGAGAGTCTACGCGACTGGAGAAAAACTGTATTATCGGGGGGATGACGTGAAAAGGACGGCTTACTGCCGATCAAAAAAACAGCATGAAGTCGATCAACTCCTCAGCTCTCTTCAACCGTCGGATCCTTTACGGAAACATTTGCTGAATCTTGCTGGAACCAATGGATGCGATTCTTTTTCATCGATCAGATACAGCCCGCTCCAGGAAACCTGAGTTTCTCCCGGCCCCGGCTTCTCCCTGTTCACAGCAGCCGCCTGCCAATGGAGCAATGACGACAGTCCGGGTCAATTCAGGACAGCAACGGCAGAAGCGGACAAAAGTTTATTTTTACAGGCTACCGGCTTTACTATCAACCATAGAGCGTCGACACTCTCCCCCGCTCACCCTTCTTCAGCATCCGGATCGACCCAGTATTTTGACATTCCCGCAGCGAACAGGAACATCCACATGACCAGAACAAAGGGAAACGTGAGAGTCGGCAGGCCTATGGGGGTAAGGAAACTGGCAAGGCCTGCCTGGCATACAACCGTCATCACGCCCGCCAGCACCGCGAGAGCGGCGCTTTTCCCGCTGGGCTTGAGAAACACCCAGCCAATGGCCATCATCGTCAAAACCGGATTGAATGCGTACAGGCCCATTTCGATCGCATTCAGGTTTGCGTTCAGAAGGGTCGGGAAGACGATCCCGACAAGGGCTCCGCTTATTGCCATCAGGGCACCCCGCAAGGAAACAACAGCGATGCCGGCCAGAAACAGAATACCGACTATCACGCTGTCCGCAAACATGACTTCGCCAACCCCCTTGAACAGCGCGATCGGCCAGTTTTCGATGGACAGGCCGCTCGCGCCGGGAACAGCAGCAGGAATACCGGCAGCCGGCAAAACGGGACTGCGGGTGAAGCTTTCAAAACCGTAGACCGCGACCAGGAACATCCACGAGGTCAGGACAAACGGCGAGGTCGAGGCTGGAACCTGGTAGGGGCGAAGAATTCGCATGAGAGCAGCCAGCACGACACTCGATAATATCGATGCGAGAATGACGTACAGCCATAACTGTGGAGAATGCTCCAGAAACAGGAACAGGCAGGGGCCTACCAGCGTCCCGTTGAAACCATACAGGCCGGCTTCGATATCCTTTTTCGAGAACCCCAGCAGATGGGCAGTCACGGTACTCGTGACCACTCCTGCGGTTGCCGCTGCCCCGGCAGCCACGCCGCCGATGAAGAGCGCTATCAGGAAAATAAGTCCTGTCAAGGCGTTGCAGCAAAAAAATACCTGTCCAACGCCTCTCAGAATCGCCCGCAGAGGCTGTGGGAACGCGTTGTCGACCCGGGATGCCCAGTTCATGATATGTGAAACCCTTGCAGTATCCTGGAGGAAAGACCCAGTAACGCGCTTTTGCCGAGCCGCCGTAAAAGGGAATCAGGCGCAGTGCTGTTGCGACCGGCTCTCATCCAGCAACCCCTGTTTCACGATGAAGTCGATTACCTGATCCACTCCCTCTCCCGTATGCAGATTGGTAAACACGAAAGGGCGGTCTCCACGCATTCTCCTGGCGTCACGCGCCATGATCTCCAGATTCGCGCCGACATGAGGAGCGAGATCGATCTTGTTGATGATGAGCAATGCGGCGCGGGTAATGCCGGGGCCGCCTTTGCGCGGCACTTTTTCGCCCCCGGCCACGTCGATGACATAGATCGTGAGATCGGAAAGCTCGGGACTGAAGGTAGAAGCGAGGTTGTCACCCCCTGATTCAATGAGAATGAGATCGAGTTCCGGGAAGTCGGCAGTCATGCGCGCCACAGCTTCGAGGTTGATGGAAGCATCCTCCCTGATGGCTGTATGGGGACATCCGCCCGTTTCTACCCCCATCAGGCGCTCAGGAGGCAGCGCATCGGCGCGCAGGAGAATTTCCATGTCTTCCTTGGTATAGATGTCATTGGTGATGACGGCCATTTCATAATGATCGCGCATTCTCTTGCTGAGCGCTTCGCATAAGGCGGTTTTTCCGGAACCCACGGGGCCGCCGATTCCGACACGAAGAGGATTAGGTTGTTCGTTCATTTTTCTGTTCCCGTCAAGAACTATGATCGATAGATACGGCTGTATTGCACCTCGTGCTGCATCGACAGCAGCGACAAACCGGGTGACCAGCTGGATAATTCATCGTCCGCCAGCTCGCGACTGCGGCGTGAGGCGATCTCGATAGCGCCATGGAGCGACAGGAGCAGGCGCTGTCCGGAAAGCTGCCCGAGTGGAACGGACTTGACGCATACCAGCACCTGATTTTCGGCCATGGAAAACAGCATCCCCAGCAAGGCATCGTCGTGCGCCACAACCAGTGCTTCTGCTGCGCAGGCAAATGCGGTAGGAAGCGGTATCTCCGGCTGACTCTCCAGTATTGCGCGCAGCGAAGGGTCCCCGATCTTGAGATCAGTAACGAGCTTTGCCAGCGAATAGCCCATTTGAATCGTTTCCGCACGGAACTCCGCGGTGTCGCGTGAAGCAATGAAACGTTCGGTCCATTCAATCACCCCGGTTACGTCCCTTGCCGAAAACGCCTTCAGCAAGCGCCACAGGATCGGCAGCTCGAAGTCCGCAACGATACCGATCGCCTCAAGGATCCACTCGCGCGCGGAAGCCTCGTCCCGAACCAGACCTTGCTCGATGCCCGACTCCAGCCCCTGGGAATATGTATACGCTCCGATCGGAAGCGAAGGACTGGCGAGTTGCAGCAGGGACAGCAGAGCGCGGTATTCCTTCATGGGGAAGGAGTATCGGAGGGACGATGGATCTTCTGGTGCACAGGGATCGGAGCAAGGGGACCATGAGCATGCCCATGGCCCGGCTCCCCATGATGATGGTGCCCTCCGCTGCTATAGGCCCCCGCCTCCGGCTCGAACTGGGCATCTTCCTCAATGACCGTCGCTCCGAGCCCCTCCAGCATTTCCTTCAGCACCTTATCCCGGGCAATGCGCAGAAACCCTTCGCCCACTTGAGTCTGGGTATGGCGATTGCCCAGGTGGAAGGCACAGCGAAGCAGGTCATGCGGATTCTTGCACGTGATATGGTAGGCGGCTTCCCGGGCGGCCACGATCTGGACCACGCGCCCGTCATTACCGGTGAGCAAATCGTTGTTCCGCAGCACTGTGCCCCGCGGCGTGAAAATGGCCACTTCCTCTCCCGAGGCAAGCGCAGTGCGCAGGCGGCTGTTCTCACGCAACTCGTACGGCAACACGAGCTGCGCGAAAATCTTGTCTGCGGCGCTTATCCTGGTGTTCAAGGTGAGCATGTGCGGCCCCTAAAAAAGGAAATACCGTTGCGCCATGGGCAGAACATCCTCTGCCCCGCACGTCAGCAGTTGTCCATCAGCACGCACTTCGTAGGTTTCGGGATCAACCTCCATCCTGGGCGTTGCCGAGTTATGGATCATGTCCTTCTTGCGCAGGTTGCGTGTATTCTTGACCTCGATCAGGTTCTTGTCCAGCTTCAGTTGATCGACCAGGCCTGCGGCCAACGCTGCCTGAGAGACGAAGGTGAAGCACGAAGTCTTGATACCCCCGCCATATCCTCCAAACATATAGCGGTAATGGACGGGCTGGGGGGTCGGAATCGAGGCGTTCGGATCACCCATCAGGGCAGCTGCAATCATTCCACCTTTCAGAATCACGGATGGCTTGACGCCGAAGAAGGCAGGCCGCCACAACACCAGGTCTGCATATTTGCCCACTTCCACTGAACCGAGGGCATGCGAGATGCCATGTGTGATCGCCGGGTTGATCGTATATTTGGCAATGTAGCGTTTGACGCGGAAATTATCGTTCTTCGAGGTATCTTCCTGCAGCGTTCCTCGCTGTATTTTCATCTTGTGCGCGGTCTGCCAGGTACGCAGCACCACTTCGCCGATGCGTCCCATGGCCTGCGAATCCGAGGACATCATTGAAATTGCGCCCATGTCCTGGAGAATGTCCTCGGCCGCGATAGTTTCCTTGCGGATGCGTGATTCGGCGAAAGCCAGATCTTCGGGAATGTTGGCATGAAGGTGATGGCATACCATCAACATGTCGAGATGTTCGTCCAGCGTGTTGATCGTATAGGGCCGGGTCGGATTGGTGGATGAGGGCAATACGTTTTCCTGGCCCACCACCGCGATGATATCCGGCGCGTGCCCGCCGCCGGCTCCCTCGGTGTGGAAAGTGTGAATGGTCCGGTCCTTCATGGCAGCAATGGTATTTTCCAGATACCCGCCCTCATTGATGGTATCGGTATGAATTGCAACCTGGACGTCATACTTGTCCGCCATCGCCAGGCAATTGTCGATGGCTGCGTAGGTCGAACCCCAGTCTTCATGCAGCTTTAATCCGCATGCTCCGGCAAGAACCTGCTCCTCGATCGGGGTCGGAAGGCTCACATTCCCCTTGCCATAAAAACCGGTATTCATCACCAGGCCGTCCGAGGCCCGCAGCATGGAATGGATATGCCAGGGGCCGGGCGTACAAGTCGTGGCTGCCGTTCCTGCTGCCGGACCAGTGCCGCCTCCCAGCATCGTAGTGATGCCGTTCATCATCGCATCTTCGGCCTGCTGTGGTGAAATGAAGTGGATATGGGCATCGATTCCGCCCGCGGTCAGAATCATGTTCTCACCGGCTATGATTTCCGTCGCCGCACCGATCGGCATCGTGACATTGGGCTGGATGTCGGGATTGCCTGCTTTGCCGATCCCGGCGATCTTCCCGTCCTTTAAACCGACGTCAGCCTTGACGATGCCCCAGTGGTCGATGATTACCGCATTGGTGATGACCGTATCCATCACCTGGTCGTGATTGTGCTGCGACTGTCCCATGCCGTCGCGTATCACCTTGCCGCCCCCGAACTTCACTTCCTCACCATAAGTGGTGAAATCCTTCTCGATCTCGATCATCAATTCCGTATCAGCCAGACGTACACGGTCCCCGGTGGTGGGACCCATCAATTCAGCGTAAGTCTGGCGGGAAACCTTTAAACTCATTCTCTAGCTCCTTTCTTTTTCCATCCGGAGGGTTTCTATTTAAGCTTGCCCATCACTTTCTGGTTGAATCCATAGACGATCCGATTGCCCGCCAGTTCCACCAGTTCGACTGTCCTCTCCTGCCCCGGCTCGAAGCGCACCGCCGTGCCGGCCATGATGTTCAGGCGCATGCCGTAGGCCGCCTCGCGATCGAATTTCATCACCGAATTCACCTCGTAAAAATGAAAATGGGAACCGATTTGAACGGGGCGGTCTCCTCCATTGGCAACCTTCAACATTGTTGTTCTCCTGCCGGCATTGAGCTCGATCTCGCCCGGTTGTGCAAACACTTCACCTGGCACCAAGGGTGTTCTTGCCATCATTGATCTCCCTTATTTTTTCAGACAATCGGATTATGGACGGTCACAAGCTTGGTCCCATCCGGAAAAGTGGCTTCGACCTGAATATCGGGAATCATTTCCGGCACGCCTTCCATCACATCGGCACGTGTAAGAACCTTGCGGCCCTCTGACATCAGTTCCGCCACCGTATTGCCGTCACGCGCGCCCTCCAGGATTGCACAGCTAATCAGGGCGACCGCTTCGGGATAATTGAGCCGCAGGCCACGCGCCTTGCGTCTTTCCGCGAGCAATCCAGCAGTGAATATCTGGAGTTTGTCTTTCTCTCTCGGTGTCAGATCCATTGTATCTCCTCATTAAAAATCCCAGACGTTGCTGAAAAATGCCTCCAGCGATTTTTCCAAGCCCTGTTTTCCCGGAAACTTGCGGAACAGGATGACATCAGGTATTCCAGCTGCGCGGCACGATCGCAGGCCTACCGAGCATGGCCGGACGAACAGTACGCCAGACGCAAAGCATCACATTTCTCGCCACTTCGCTCGAATCCCCCAGAAAACGTGCTACCAGCAGCGATTTGAATTGGGAAATACCCACCTGTCCCGATTCTCCGCCGATGCGCGCGGCCTCTTCCCGTACAAGATCGATCGTCTGCGCTGGAAGGGGCTTGCCACTCATGATAAAAGTGGCACAAACGGTACGGCCGGCAAGCCCAAGTCTTCCATTCATCGATCCGCTTCCGCCCGCCAGGCGGAGCTGTTCAAACCAGACCAGCTTCCCTTCGCGCCGGATACCCGTGCGCTGCCTCACCTCGCCGCTATCGAACGACTCCCCGAACGCCGTACGGCCAAAGCATAAAATCTCGCAGCCCATGTAAACCGAATCCTTCTCCAGCACGACCTGATGGTCGAGCATGACTTTTGCATTATTGAAAAAAATCGTTTCCTGCGGCATCCACTCCAGCGCGCCGCCCGCTTCCACATGCAGATGAACATCCTGACGCGCAGAGCGGCCGGTGGACTTGTACCATTTTGTCGCGCCGGGAGAGGTGATCTGGCCATGAGCGGACGGACCGGCATGCACTCGTATTTCCAGCTCATCCCCTGCGACCACACCTCCCGGCGGATGCATGACAACAGCCTGGCATACCCCGTGCCCCTCGGGATAAAGAGGTTTTTGCACCACCAGGGGACCATGATGATCCCGCTCCACCATGCGGGTGGTTCCGGAGTCCTCCGCAAACTTCAGCCACAGACGCGCCCTCGATGCGGAATCGGGAGCCTGATTCATCTTCAGATCCAGAGGATTGTCAGGAATGGACAGTCGGTGCAGGGCAGCAATACTGGCAGGCGAAGATATCGAATCCTCGTCACATGAGCCTGGATGCGTTTTTGCGCCTGATTTCAAAGCAGTATTCCCACAATAATCCAAACGGGTTTTCCCCTTATCTCAAGCCTCGCCTAAAAATCGAATACAGCCGATTGCTGACCCAACCTGCAATGCCTACATTTGCAATTGAAATGACAGCCTGAACACATCGACCTTCTCGCCGGCTGCATCGGGTGCATAATTCAGCCGTTTAGTGAAAAGATCGCCGTGCTGGTAGTATGCGGAAATTCGAGCGTTGAAACCGTCGATGATATAGTTGACCCCCGCCTCGATCTCTTCCCGATTGCTGCTGTTGTTTGGCTGAACACTCGTAAATCGGCCGTATGGTTGAAACTGGCCGATCCCGATCCTCATCGGTAAAAGATAAAGTCCGGTAACGGTCCATGATTTACCATCGAACATGCAGAAACAGTCCGGATCATGAAATGCCGCGGGCGAATAATTGGCATAAAACTGTTTGTATTCGCCATTTGCGGTGAGGACGCCCATGTTTCGCGGCAGCACTTTTTCAAAAAGTGCATCCCCCACCAGCCCCAGGAAATCACTTCGATGAGCAAAGGAGCCGGCGCCATTCTTCTGATACGAAGCACCAAAAGCAAGCGCGAGAATATCCCCTGCTTTGCCAAAATATGTACTGCTGGTATAGTAACCTGGATTCTTTTCCGGATTCAGGAAGTTATAAGTGAAGCGGCCAGCCCATAACACATCGTCGCCCTGATTGGGCCCGGCGCTGCGGGATGACTGGACTCCGCGGTAGACACCGACGGCATATCCCAGCGTACCCCTGATGAAGCCCGGTTCAAGGCTTCCCCAGAATGTGCCGCCATCGTCGCGCCCATAGCGCCCAGCTCCACCGCTGCCGAATTTGGTGCTGAAATCCTGGGAGAAAAAAGGTGTCTTGAATGCGTCATGTGTTGATTGAAAAAAAGGACCGCTCAGTTCGCCCCGTTCGGTCGGCACCAGCATACGCCCACCCCAGATGTTGAAATAACGGTTGAGCTCGAATTTTCCAATCGCATCGAGTATGTTGTACGACATCTTCGGATTGTTGCCGGGATGGGTGTTATTGCAGAAAAAACATTCCGTATTGACTTCGAACTTGAGGTACTGATGTACCTGCCCATTCAAGTAGAAACGAGCATTATCGATGCTGAAATCACCGCTCCTTAGATTACCTGTGGCCGGATTTTCCACCCATAGGCCGGTTCCACGGAACCCCATCCCAAGTGTCACCCATTTGGTTTCGTCGATTGCATACTTTGGCCCTTTTGGAAGTGTGACTTCTGCTGCCTGCGCCAACGGGGATAGGAGCAGGGAATCGATAATCAGCGCCAGTATCGCAAGCGATACGCTGCAAACATGAACGGGAAACTTCCATTGCTTACGGATGGTTTTGCCCGGGCGCTCTCTGACTGGCGCCCATTCATCGCTCCGTATTCCGTCTGTTCTTTCCTTCGAGTTCCCCATTACCAGAAATTTCTTTTTATGATCGTCACTCGATAAGAATCGAGTTGCACAATCATGCGGGAATTTTTAGTATTGGTCATTAGAAAATATCCACAGTTCTCCAATTTCCTGTATGAAGATTTCCTGATATTTATTACAGGCCCATGCTGGCTGCAATCACAGCAGTGCGGGCAGGCTTCGAAGCGGACAGAGTTGACGAGAAGCGAGAGAGGAAAAAACTCGATTTGATAAGCCAGGGCATATAGAAAAAACATGAGGATCGGCCTTTTCACGAATTTTTATCTCGCCGCCATCCTGTTCGTGCTCACCGTCCTCATACTTCTTTCTTCTCGGGCATTAAACACGCTGGATGATGTTACCGAGGCAGAGCGCCAGAAGCACCGGTCGCTACAACTGGCAAATGAACTGTTTCGAAGTTCCGAGGATCTGACCCGGATGGCTCGCACCTACGCAGTAACGGGTGATCCTGCCTACGAACACAATTTTTTTGCAATACTCGATATCCGGAATGGCATACGACCGCGCCCCCGGGATTACCCAATTGCCTATGCTCACCTGGAAAATACCGATGCCACGGGTGCAAAGGGAAATGCGGTTTCCCTCATGGAACTGATGCGCCGCGAAGGTTTCAGTGAACGGGAACTCAATCTGCTGCGGCAGTCGCAGGAAAATTCGGACAACCTCGTCAACCTGGAAAAACAGGCATTCGCCGCCATGAAAGGGCTGTGCGAAGATCAGGAGGGGAATTTCAATGTACCATGCCCTCCCCGGCGCAATTTTGCAATCGACCTCTTGTTCGGCAAGCGTTATGAGGCTGAGAAAATCAGAATCATGGCGCCCATCAACCAGTTCATGCTCGAGCAGGACAGGCGCACCCGTACCATGCTCAGCAATCTGCAGCTCAAGTTCGAGCAGCAAATCCTGCTGATACTGGTCGTGCTGTGCATTGCACTGTTCTTTGCGGCTCTTGCAACTTTTTATACACGCCGCAACATTCTGCGCCCGCTCGATTCTCTCAGGCGCCAGGTAAGCGGCATTGCGCAAGGCAATTATTCAACCCGTTGTGATATTTCTGCCCGCAACGAAATCGCCGAGCTGGGGACAGGTTTCAATTCCATGGCGGAAGCCATTGAAAATGAGATTACCAAGCTCAGGCAAGTCGAGGGGTCACTGCGCGAGCGCCTGAAGGAAATAAACTGCTTTTATTCGATCAGGCGGGGTATGGAATCCTCATCTCTGGAGGAAGTGTGCAGCACAATCTCGACTGAACTCATCACGGCAATGCAGTTTCCGCATCTTGCCAGCATCAAGATCGAGCTGGATGGCAAGGAATTTATATCCGATCCATGGCCCGGAAATCATGAACATGAATTGCAGAAGGAGATCATGGTCTACGGTGAAACACGCGGCTGGATAAAACTGTTTTATCGCGAGGACCGGTTTTTTCTTCTGCCTGAGGAACAGAATCTGATCAACGTGATCGGGGATGACCTGGGACGCTGGCTGGAGCATCAACAGGCCGAGGCGCAAGTTCTGATAGAGCAGGAGCTTCGGGTACGCAACGCAGCAATAAGGGAATCTGCTGCTCACCTTGAGCGGATGCGGGAGGAAGATCGCAAATATATTGCGCGCGAGATCCATGATGAACTCGGCCAGCTTCTGGCAGCGCTGCACCTGGAAATCTCGCTGCTGAAGAATGCGAAAGATCATGGCAAGGAACGACTGGAAACCATCAGGCACAATATGGCCGAGCTTGTCGAAAGGGCGAACCAGAGTGTGCGTGATGTGGCAGAACATTTGCGTCCCGCTTCGCCCGGATTGGGAATCGAGTCGGCTCTTGCAAAACTAACCAGCGAGTTCAGGAAACATACCGGCATAAGCTGTGAATTGCGAATGGCCGAGGAACCGGTGAATCTGGATGAAGACCAGATGGTTGCAATATTCCGTATCGTCCAGGAATCGCTGACGAATGTGACGCGGCATTCGGGCGCAAGACGTGTGGAGATCAGGGTATCCCGCGGAGAAGACAATGTCATTGTTGAAGTTTGCGACAATGGCAGAGGATTCGACCTTGAGAGTGCAAAAAGAAAGAAGTCGTTTGGATTGGTCGGAATGCGCGAACGGGCAGCAGCGCTTGCAGGCGATATCAATATCACAAGTGTGCCGGGTCAGGGAACTTCTGTTTGCGTATCCATCCCGATGAGGCGAAACGGGCGCTTGCATGACTGCATTGCCGCTGACATCGCACGCACAGCCCTTTGTGATCCCATTGCTGAGGAGAGCCTCAAGCCAGATGCAGATATCTTTCCAAAGTTTTCAGGGAAGCGCGCTTGATCATCAAGACTTTTCTGGCGGATGACCACCGCCTTTTCCGAGACGGACTGAGGCGCATTCTTGCCGAAACAGCCGATATTGTGGTTGTCGGTGAAGCTACCGATGGGCTTGACGCTTTGAAAAAAATGCGCCTGGGAGGATGGGATGTCGCCTTGCTTGACGTCAGCATGCCGGGGATGAGCGGGCTCGAAGTGCTGCAGCGGATCATGGATGAAGATCCGAAACATCGCGTACTGATGCTCAGCACATATCATGAGGATGAGTACGCCATTCGTGCAATACGCGCCGGCACTTCCGCCTATCTGACAAAAAACAGCCCGACTGACCTGCTGATATCGGTAATCCGCCGGCTGGCGCATGGGGGAAGATACATAGATCCGAAGCTGGCCGAGAAACTTCTGTTCGGTCTGGGTCCCTCCTCCACCATGCCACGCCACTCCACCCTTTCCAATCGCGAGCTCGATGTCCTCAAGCTCATCGCAGTCGGAATATCCCTGACTGAAATCTCCAGGAAGCTGAAACTGAGCGCGAAAACGATCAGTACCTATCGTGCCCGCATCCTCGAAAAAATGGGCATGCAGAACAACGCGCAACTGATCCGCTACGTGGCGGAGCATAAGCTGCTCGAATAGGAATCACGCAGATAATCCGCTTCATGCAGTGGGCTGGATACGGTTCCCGACATTTCTTCGGCACCCCTGGTCCACATGAAGCTGCAAGAGGCTTCCACTATCAGCAGTTCCTAGGGAGGCTAAGGAGGCTTACATTTGTGACGATGTAGGGAAATCCTGACGGAGGCCTCGCTTATTTCCTACTGACCATTTCGGCATTCCCCGACAGACATGCGGATTATTTGCATGTACTTTTAGCCGGACAGCAGGTTTTCCTAGTCTTTGTCTGGAAGTATTACAAATTCTCAATATTTCCTACCATTTTCTTTATTGCGGCTTGAACTCCGTTAATAAGTAAATAAAGCAAGAAATCTGGACACCTGCCCAGAGCGATATTCTCAAATAACAATGAAGACAGAAAATACTGGGCGATTCCTGCTTATAAGAATGAAATGTGTCTCTGAACAGAATGTCGCGAATATCCTGGCGTAAGACCGGGATATCAACTCTGCCTATTCTCGCACCATTGCTGTTTTTTCCCCCGAGCGGAACCAACGCTTATGCGCAAGAAATTCCAGATGCATCGGTAAAATCCACCATGCCGCCTGATCCAGTGGAGAAACAGGATTCACCTGCTACCGCTCGACTCGCCGATACCGACTCGCAGGATGCCATGCGTCCGGGTAAACCACGCAACAACCAGGCAACTGCGGAACCTGTGGTCAAGCTCAAGGAAGTGGTGGTACTAGGCAAAGAGCGCGGAACCAGTCTTGTTGGCGAAACTCAATCTGCGTCTCAAGGATTCATTGGTCAGGCGCAGATTAAAAATCGTGCACTGTCACGCGTCGCCGAAGTGGTGGAGTTCATTCCCGGCATGATTGCCACTCAGCATAGCGGCGATGGAAAAGCCAACCAATATTTTCTGCGCGGATTCAACCTCGATCATGGTACCGATTTCGCCACATTTATTGACGGGGTACCCATCAATCTGCCCAGCCATGCTCATGGTCAGGGTTATATGGATCTCAATGGCCTGATCCCGGAATTGATAGATAATGTTCAATATGGAAAGGGACCCTATTATGCAGATCAGGGAGATTTTTCCGCCGCTGGCCATGCCAAGATTACTACCTTCAACTCGCTTCCCCAAGGTTTTGCCAAGTTCACCGGCGGTTCTTTCGGCTTTTACCGAGGGGTGGCGGCAAATTCAAACAGGATAGGAGGCGGCGATGTGCTCTACGCCATCGACGTGAATACGTATAACGGTCCTTGGGTGTTGCCTGAACATGCTCTCAAATTCAACGGCATGCTCAAGTACAGTGTCGACAAAGGTAACTGGGGTGCCAGCATCGGAGTTCACGCGTATCACGCAAAATGGCGTCCGACCAATCAGATTCCGCTATTTGCAGTAAATGAAGGTCTTATTAACCGCTTTGGAAACATAGATCCTACAGATAGTGGTGAGACAGGACGCTATACGCTTCATGGTACATGGTGGCAAAAAGAAAAGGATTATCGCCGGGAGGCTTCATTTTATCTGGTCAAGTACAATCTCAATCTCACGTCCGATTTCAGCGGCTTCATCAACTCGGTCACCGGCAACATAGTGCTTCCTGGCGGAATAATTCCCAGCGACCAGGTGAATCAAACGGATTCCCGCATCTATTTTGGCGGCAGGGCGCAGCAAAGCTGGCTAAACACCATAGCCGGTTTCGACATGGAGAATACGCTTGGTATTCAGGTCCGCAATGATTTGAACCGTGTATTGCTGAACAATTCCAATCGGAGAATCGTTTATCACAATGTAAGCAAGGATCAGGTCACAGAAACCAGTATCGGTTTGTATCTGCAAAATCAGACATTCTGGTTGCCCAAACTCAGGACTATTGCAGGTCTACGTGGCGACATCTTCAATTTCAATGTACATGCCTATACCGTCCCCCAAAATTCCGGCAGCAAGACGGATGGACTGGTGAGCCCCAAGCTCAGCATCATTCTAGGACCCTGGTATAACAGCGAGATTTACTTCAACATCGGTGAAGGCTACCATTCCAATGATGCCCGCGGCGTCACCGCGACTGTAAATACCAATCAAATCGGCAACAATAATTTTGCACCTCAATTGGCCGCTAACGGACTTGTGCGCGCGAAAGGCGCGGAGGTGGGTTTCCGTACTGAAGCTATCGAAGGTTTAAAGTCTACCCTGGCAATCTGGTATTTGCATTCCGCGTCGGAACTTGTATTTAGCGGAGATGCTGGCACCACGGAAACAAGTGGGGCCAGTACCCGCTACGGTATTGAGTGGGCCAATTTTTACAGGCCCTCCAAATGGCTGATCCTCGACGCTGATTTCTCATTTACTCATGCACGCTATGATCAGGCTCAACTGAATCAAGCTAGCGACCCTGCAAATCAGGCGTATGGATTTCACATTCCCAATGCTGTGGGACGCACTATAAGCGCAGGCGCCACCTTGAATCTGCCGCATAACCTGTTTGCCACGCTTCGTCTGCGCCATTTCGGCAATGTATCGGTGGATACCAACAATCCCGTCAAACCCTACAGTACAACGATCGTCAATCTCTCAACCGGATATGAGCTGGCCAGAAGATTCAAAATCCAACTCGATGTATTGAATCTGCTCAACGCTAAAAACTTCGATATCGCATACTACTACGGATACCAGACGAGTCCATCGGCCATGGCGAGGGATGGTCTTGTCTTCCATCCGATTGAATCGCGCATGTATCGTGTCAATCTGACATATCGGTTTTAAAAGTTATGAAAGAAACGGGTTGATCTTGCGCGTTTTGCTCGATCCGGCGGCTAATCGTTCTCATCAGGCGACGATACCCTTCTATCTCAATCAGTGAGTCCTGAGCCTAACCCAGCAACTCATCTTGTCAGGTAAGAGGGCTGCTATGAACATGCGGCTCGGATTCATGAAAATCGTGCTCCTGTACGATTTCTATTGGTAGAAGATGCAACTTGCCGTGCCGCACCCCCGGTGTAGCGGTAACGAGATTGGCAAAATTTTTCACATTCCTGATCGTACCCCTCAGAATGGTCACTTCCAGGCAATTATCATGATCCATATGCACATGCATGGTGGATAAGGTAAGGTTGTGATGATTATGTAGTGTTGAAGTAACACAGCGCGCCAGCTCGCGTTCGTGATGATTATAAATATAGCTGAGCGTTGCAATACAGTATCCATCATTATGCTCTTCCTGCCGCGTGGTTTCGATCATGTTTCGTATCAAATCGCGAACGGCTTCGGACCGGTTGAAGTAACCCAGCCTGTGCATTGCGGACTCGAATTGCTTGGCAAGCTGATCATTCAGTGAGATGGTAAGACGTTCCATTGCCTGGCTCCAGATATTCAGTAGCTCGATAGATGCTTCAGCAGTATGCCGATCTTTAACAATTTCCCATCAGATTGATCCGGAAAGAGCGACTTTCGATAGGATGCTTGCCGGCAGCACCGCCTCGGACTCACCGGATTTTTCCAGCCATTAAATACTCGAAATGCCCGTTTCCTTATAGGGAAACTCGAGTCGCAACAGAAAAATGGCAAGAAATATTGCAGATTTGTAATACCCATCAGGGAAGCCGCTAATCCGGTCAAAAATACGTGCGAATAACACGCCTGTCTGTCAGGGATGTCGAAATAACCCGTAGGAATAAATGAAGTCTTTGTCAGGATTTCCCTACATCACCGGAACCGGATTGATGATAGCCTCTACAGGCACATTCAAGGATGGTCGATTTCCACAGAAGCGGAAATATCCATCGCCATTTCCTATTTCCCCTTGACAGAAAAAGCGGCATGCAGCTTCGTCAGATCGCCCTCCCATTTCTACTGCTTCTGTTGACGCAACCGTTATCTGCTCATTCCGGAAATGCGGCCAGGGGGCTTTTCATTGTAACCACCGTGGCCCCTATCACGAATATTGTCCGGAATGTGAGCAGTGTGTACGCCAATGTCGTGGGCATCGTTCCCGATGGGACTGATTCTCACACCTTCGAACCGGTTCCCGGGGATGCAAAGCTGCTGGAAACAGCCGATATCATTATTGCCAATGGTCTCGATCTCGAGTTGCCCACTCTGAAGCTGGCAGAAAAGATCACGAAAGGAAGAGTACGGATTCTCGAACTGGGAAACCGTATCTTGCGCAAGGAAGACTGGCAGTATGATTTCAGCTTTCCCCGCGAGCGGGGTCATCCCAATCCTCACCTCTGGCCCAACATCGCGCTGGCGATGCGTTATGTCGAAGTCGTGCGGGATGAACTCATTGTGCTCGATCCCATGCACAAGGAAGGATACATTGCAAATGCAGCGGTGTATCTGGGCAAGCTGCGTAAACTGGATAAGGCAATTTTTGATTGCGTAAAGACCATTCCGGAGAAAAATCGCAAGCTCGTTACTTACCATGATTCTTTCGCGTATTTCGCTCCCCGTTATGGGATGAAAATCATTGCGGCAGTTCAGCCTTCCGATTTTTCAGAACCCGGACCGCGAGAGGTAATCCGCATCATAAAGCAGATCAGGAACGAGAACGTGCCCGCTATTTTTGGCTCTGAAGTTTTCCCCAGCAAGATCATGGAGCAGATTGCCCGTGAGACGGGCGTCAAGTTCATAGATCAGCTTTCCGATGATGCGCTGCCTCCGCCTCCGGAAGACTCTTTCATCGGCATGATGGCGAACAACATGACGATAATGACGACAGCACTCGGCGGGAATCCGGGTTGCATGGCAAATGTCGATACGAGCAATATCAAGTACTGAATCGCATATACATCCCGCAATCAGTCTCAGCGATGTGACGGCTGGTTATGGACGTCATATCGTCTTCAAACGCCTGTCGCTGAAAATTGACAGAGGTCAATTCGCTGGAATAGTGGGTCCCACCGCATGTGGCAAAACGACGCTGCTTAAAACCATCCTGGGCACACAATCGCCCCTTTCCGGCACCGTGCTCCTGGATGGACAATCATTGAACGACATTCCGCGCGGCATCATCGGCTATGTGCCACAATTGGAAAGCGTGGACTGGCATTTTCCCGTTACCGTGGAAGAGGTCATCCTGATGGGCTTCTATACCGGAAAGCGGATATGGCCATGGCCAAGCAGGGAAGAGCGGGAGCGTGTCCATGACCTGGCACACAGGCTGGGCATTTACCGCTGCCTGCGGCAGCAGATATCAAATACCTCCGGAGGGCAGCGGCAGCGTGCATTTCTCGCCCGTGCACTGGTCAACAACCCGGCGCTGCTGGTGCTGGATGAGCCTACCACAGGGGTCGATATCAAGGCTCAACATGAAGTGCTCCATCTGCTGAGTGATATCAATAGCGAAGGCATTACCATTTTGCTCACCACCCACGATCTTAATGCCGTTGCTTCACACCTGCCCTGGGTAATATGTTTCAGGAACGGCTTGATAGCGCAGGGAAGGCCTCGCGACATCTTTACCAATGACATTCTGACCAGGACATACGGTGGCGATATCACCATCGTGAGGCATGAGGACTATTTCCTGATTGCCACTGGCACACCCATTCACTTTTCAGATGGCGACCAGTGATCGCATTTCTTCTTGAGCCGCTGGAGTATGAGTTTTTCTGGCATGGCCTGCTGGCGACACTGATGGTGGGGGCTTCCTGCGGCTTGATTGGAGCCCTGGTGATACTGCGCGGGATGAGCTATGTAGGGCACGGACTATCCCATGCGGCGTTCGGCGGGGCAGTGGTTGGATTCATATTGAATCTCAATTTCTATGCCGGTGCCGGGGTGATGAGCCTGCTTGCGTTGCTATTGATAAACCGGATTACCAGGAGCGGAACGATCAAGCTGGATGCAGCTATCGGTATAGTCACGAATGCCATGTTCGCACTGGGCGTTGCCATCATCAGCCAGGTGCGAGCTTTCAGTCAGAGTTTCGAAGCGGCTCTGTTTGGAAATATCCTTGGAATCACGGAAGGAGACCTGCTGCTCATCGGGTTCGTTTCCCTATCCGCCTTGACAACGATGTTTCTGATGTACAGGCCGCTGCTCTTCTCCACGTTCGATCAGGAAGCGGCGCAAGTGTTCGGCATCAGGACAGCCAGGGTTCAACTGGTATTCTCCCTGCTCCTCACGCTAACCATCATTGCCTCCATGAACATTGTAGGTGTCACCATGATCGCTGCCACACTCATCGCTCCCGCAGCCACAGCCCGCCTCATGACCGACTGCTTCAGCCGCATGCTGATCTATTCATTGATCATCGGCGGGATAACGGGTGTCGCGGGTATGTATCTGAGCTACATTTTCGACACCGCGTCGGGAGCAACCATTGTTTTATTTGGAGCTTCGCTATACTGTCTGAGCTGGCTTACCAACTTCCTTCATGACAGGTATATTCTGCAAAACCATCCTGATGGAAAATCCGGTTTCGTTCAAACGGCAAAGCATCAAAGCGCTGAACGAAACGAGGCTGGACTTTAAGTCATATCTGGTGTCAGATTCGGATCAATGGGTTTGCCACAGAAAACGGTTGGCTGAACCTTTGCCCGTAAAATCCTAATCATTCTTATCGTTCATCGTACGGAAGAAAATCTCACCCTCCTTGATCATGCCGAGTTCATTGCGCGCGCGCTCTTCGACAGCGTCATACCCCTGCTTGAGATCCCGCACTTCCGCATCCAGCGCGGAATTGCGCGTTTTGAGCTTTTCGTTGGTTTCATACTGAGTTGCAAGCTGCTGATCGACCTCCCATACTTTCAACCAGCTACCCTTGCCCAGCCATAGTGGATATTGCAGCAAGGCAATCAATGCGGCGAGTATAAGAGTCAATACTTTCACTTCGGCTTCTCCCAGGACTCCTCCTGTGAGGAGTTCCTGACCTGTCCGCTTGGATTTATTTGAAAAGGCTTATTTCAACTGGTAGAAGGCGCCGCGACCGGGATAACTGGCCGTGTCGCCCAGATCTTCCTCGATGCGCAGGAGTTGATTGTATTTTGCAAGGCGGTCGGAACGGGAAAGCGATCCGGTCTTGATCTGCAATGCATTGCTCGCCACAGCGATGTCCGCGATCGTGGTATCTTCGGTTTCCCCCGAACGATGCGAAACCACTGCTGTGTAGCCGGCGCGCTTTGCACTTTCAATCGCATGAAGAGCTTCGGTAAGCGTCCCGATCTGATTGAGCTTGATCAATATGGAATTTGCGATGCCCTGGGAGACACCTTCTTTCAGAATGCTCGCGTTTGTAACAAAAATATCATCACCCACCAGTTGCACGGATTTCCCAAGCCTGCTGGTCAGCAGCTTCCAGCCATCCCAGTCATGCTCGCTCATCCCGTCTTCAATACTGATAATGGGATACTTATCGATCCAGGTGGCCAGATAATCGGCAAACTGGGTCGAATCGAGCACCAGGCCATCCGACTCCAGATGGTATTTGCCGTCACGGTAAAACTCCGAAGCAGCGCAATCCAGGCCAATGGCGACATCCGGCCCCGGAAGATAGCCCGCATTCTCGATCGCTTCCACGATCAGTTGCAATCCGGCCTCGTTATTGGGCAGATCGGGTGCAAAGCCGCCTTCGTCACCCACTGCCGTATGCATGCCTCTTTTGTCGAGCAAACCTTTCAGGGTATGAAATACTTCCGCGCCGCAACGCAGGGCCTCGCGAAAACTTTGAGCGCCCAGAGGAATGATTACGAACTCCTGCATGTCAATATTGTTATTGGCATGGGCACCGCCATTGATGACGTTCATCATGGGAACGGGCATTGACATTGATCCCGCGCCGCCCACATACCGATACAGCGGCAGTCCGCATTCTTCTGCCGCCGCCTTGGCTACCGCCAGCGATACGGAAAGAATGGCGTTGGCGCCAAGCCTTGATTTATTGCCGCTGCCATCGAGATCGATCAGGGTGCGGTCGATAAAAGCCTGGTCCATTGCGTCCAGTCCCATGATAGCTTCTGAAATTTCGGTGTTCACATTCTCCACCGCTCTCAGTACGCCTTTACCGAAATAGCGCTGAGCGTCCTCATCGCGCAATTCGACGGCCTCCCGCGTGCCAACCGATGCGCCGGAAGGAACAGCCGCCCGACCCAATACCCCGGATTCAAGCAAAACATCCGCTTCCACGGTTGGATTTCCGCGCGAGTCAAGAATTTCGCGAGCGATGACATCTACAATTGCACTCATGCTATTTTTTCCCTGATCATTTATCTGCAAGTTATTAAAAGGTTCTGCTGCTTTCCGAGGGCTGCCGGGGATCTGCCTGAGGATGGGAGGCTGAAACGGCCTTAAACGGTCTTAAGCGGCCTTGAGAGGCGCCTCCGGCCATATAGGTTATGGTTATTGGATATAGGCGCCCATTGTGGTGCGTTCAGGCTTATCTGCCGGTATCACCCCTTCGCTGGAAAGGTTCTTGTCCGCGGATGCTGCCGCCGCCTCGATGAATGCCGCAAAGAGAGGGTGTCCGGTCCGGGGAGTCGAGGTGAACTCGGGATGGAACTGGGAGGCAACAAACCATGGATGTTCGGTTTGCGGCAGTTCGACCATTTCGCACAACCCCTCTCCGGCCGATATTGCGCTGACACTCAGTCCCGCCTGTTCCAGGCGGGAGATGTACTGATTGTTAACCTCGTAACGATGCCGATGCCGTTCGATGATTTTGTCCGACCCGTAAATTTTACGGGCAAGAGAACCTTCTTTGAGCAAGCACTCCTGGCCGCCCAGGCGCATGGTCCCTCCGAGATCGGAGTCCGCAGTCCGGGTTTCCAGCTGGCCTTCACGGGAGCGCCATTCGATAGTCAGCGCAATAACAGGATAAGCCGTTTCAGGATGAAACTCGGTACTGTGCGCCCCTTGCATGCCAGCCTTGTTACGGGCGTATTCGATGACAGCCAGCTGCATGCCAAGGCAGATGCCAAGGTAGGGAATGCGGTTGGTGCGCGCGAAATGGATAGCCATGATCTTGCCCTCTACCCCGCGTTTTCCAAAACCGCCAGGCACCAGGATAGCATCCATGCCTTCCAGGCACCCGGTACCGTCCTTTTCTATGCTCTCGGAATCCACATAATGAATATTGATCTTGCTGCGAGTATGAATTCCCGCGTGAATCAACGCTTCCGACAGAGACTTGTAAGACTCTGTCAGATCGACATATTTTCCAACCAGCGCGATTTCTATGGTCCGCTCGGGATGTTCCAGCGCGTGAACCAGTTTTTTCCAGATACTGAGGTCCGCTGCCTTGGCAAGCAGGTTCAGCTTGTGGCAGACGATTTCATCCAGCATCTGGTCGTGCAGCAGCGAGGGAATTTTATAGATGCTGTCCACATCCAGCGCCAGGATCACCGCCTCTTCCCGAACGTTGGTGAACAGTGCGATCTTGTGGCGCTCATCCGCAGGCAATGCACGATCGGCGCGGCACAGCAGCACATCCGGCTGAATGCCGATTTCACGCAACTCTTTTACCGAGTGCTGCGTTGGCTTGGTTTTCAGTTCTCCCGCGGAGGTGATATAGGGCAGCAATGTGAGGTGAATGAAACAGGTATCTTCCCGCGGAAGCTGAACCGCCATCTGCCGGATAGCTTCCAGAAAGGGCAGCGATTCAATATCCCCCACGGTTCCACCGATTTCAACGATGGCTACCTGGGCGTCTCCGGCACCCACCCTGATGTAATGCTTGATTTCGTCCGTGATGTGCGGAATGACTTGCACGGTGCCGCCCAGATAGTCGCCACGACGCTCTTTCTTTATCACGCTCTCATAGATTTGACCCGTGGTAAAGTTGTTGCGCCGACTCATCTTGCCACTGATGAAGCGCTCATAGTGCCCCAGGTCGAGGTCCGTTTCCGCGCCATCCTCGGTGACGAAGACCTCGCCATGCTGAAAGGGACTCATGGTGCCCGGATCGACGTTGATATAAGGATCCAGCTTGAGCAGGGTAACCTTGATGCCGCGGGTTTCGAGAATGGCAGCAAGAGAAGCGGCGGCGATGCCTTTCCCCAGAGAAGAAACCACTCCTCCGGTCACGAACACGTACTTTGTCATTGGACGCCGATCATAAATACGTCCTTTGCCCCAACCAGCGACGCGCCTCTTCCGGTCGATTCGACTTGGTCATAAGACAGCAGTCCACAACATGTACTTTGCGCGTACTCTTTGTCATGGACGCATATGATACCTGAAAAGACATGCGCCGAAAACACATGTCCGCTCAATTTGAACTGGATAGAAAGACTGCGTTTTATCCCGAAAGAGTGGATGGACGATATCGAATACATCCTTTTCTTTTATATACCTGGACTTTATTACAGCCATCGCAGCAACCATCCGGAGGGATGTTTAATGGCAACCGGATTTAATAATGGAATGGCGGAAAATGCAAGGCAGCAGGCCCTTCGGCACTCAGGACGGGCCTTATCGAAGGAGACTATCTTTCCCAGTATGTAAGCATCATGAGACGGTAAAAAATCCGCTCATCGGAACTCGAAAATCGGGATTATCAAGCATTTCTGATATTCACCTCCGTTCCTGCCTCCACCAGGTCGAACAACTCCAGCAAGTCCTGGTTGCGCATGCGGATGCAGCCGATGGAGCCGGGCTTGCCCATCTCCACGCTGTCGGGAGTTCCATGAATGTAGATATACCTGCGCATGGTGTCCACCTTTCCCAGGCGATTGAAGCCGGGCTCACAGCCGGAAAGCCATAAAATGCGGGTCAATATCCAGTCGCGGCGGGGAAAATTTACGGCAAATTCCGGCGTATAAATTTCGCCGGTGGGACGACGTTTCACGAATACTGTATTGACCGGTTGTCCGGCCCCGATCTTGGCGCGAATGATATGCCTGCCCAATGGCGTGCAGAAACTGCCATTCTCCTGTCCCACTCCATTTTTCGCCGAGGAGATACGGTAACGCCTGATGATATCGTTCTTATTATGTAAATCAAGTGTTTGAGAAGGAATACCAACTTCAATTCTCATCAGCCTCTTCCCTATTCGTCGTTCTTGCCTCGCGTCGCTTCGCAAAGAATTGCTTCAGTTTGTACCCCCCCTCCTTTGCGAGCACCTCTCTCGTCACCTGCAGGTGATGGTTGAGCCGAAGCTCGGCGGAGAGGTCAATCACGCTTCCACATGCGCCTGTCTTCGGATCCGCCGCGCCATACACCAGCCGGGCGATACGTGCATGAAAAACCGCCCCCATGCACATGGCGCAGGGTTCCAGAGTCACATAGAGCGTACAGTCCGCCAGCCGGTAATTGCCGAGATGACGGCCTGCATCCCGCAAGGCCATCACCTCTGCATGCGCAGTGGGGTCTGATGTCGAGATGGGACAATTATAACCGCGTCCAACAATTGTTCCATTCCTGACCATGACCGCCCCAACCGGCACTTCACCCGCTTGTTCCGCCTGGGCAGCAAGCTCCAATGCAGCACGCATGAAACCAGCATCCGAACCATTCAAATCAATTATTCTTCCCGCATTACTGAAACAAAATATTCCCAAAATATTCCGCTGGATATGGATGCCCTGCTCCAGAATCCGGATACCCTTCGCGATCAGTTTTTTGAAACGATGATCTACCAGCCTGCTGGATATCCAGTTTTCTTGTCCGGCTGAACGTGAGCCGGTCGATATTGTATATCGCCCGCCGGCCATCGCGGAAAGTGACCCGATTATCCCACCCTCTACTTTCGGGTGAACGAATTTATTGATCTGAGTTTTTCCAGATTTCCTGTGTTGCGGAAGATTTTTCAAGCTTTCTTGCTATTTGAAACAACATGAACTATAAAATACTGCAAGGCCGGTGGATTCGAGCCGGTTAGATACAGCATGCCAGATAAAAGCGCGCGCCGTGGTTCGCGGCTATTGCGATTTCTCCATTTTCATCTTCCCGTGTCATCTCATCATCATAATACTATGACAAATAAACATATAGTGGATATCGGGACTGGATGGCCGAAACTGCCTCCCCTGGAAGTCTGGCAGGACACTTGCACCACCGTGCATATGTGGACACAGATCGTGGGCAAAATCCGGCTGAAGCTCTCGCCGGATATCAATCACAGCTGGGGCTGCACGCTCTATGTCAGCACGAGAGGACTCACGACCTCGCCCATCCCCTACCGTGGGCTAGTATTTGCCATCGACTTCGATTTCGTCGACCACATGCTGCACGTTTCCACCTCGGAAGGCATGAGGCGCTCATTCGCACTGAGACCCATGTCTGTCGCGGATTTTTACCACCAGATGATGCAAATGCTCGAAGAACTGAACATAGAGATCAGCATCCTCACCAAACCCTCCGAAGTGGAAGTAGCGATCCCTTTTGAAAAAGATGACCAGCATGCGGGCTATGATATCGAGAGCATGACACATTTCTGGCGCGCTCTCGTGCAGGCGGACCGTGTACTCAAGGATTTTCGCGCCCGCTTCGTGGGCAAGGCGAGCCCGGTACACTTCTTCTGGGGATGGTTCGACCTGGCTGCCACCCGTTTTTCGGGAAGAACCGCGCCGAAACATCCAGGCGGTATTCCCAATGTCGCTGCCCGGATAACGGAAGAAGCCTATGCGCAAGAGGTATGGGGCGGAGGCTTCTGGCCCGGAACGGGCCTGGGAGAAGCGGCTTTTTACGCCTATGCTTACCCCGAACCGGCAGGCTTTGGTAAATACGTCATTCAGCCGGAGTCAGCTTATTTTCATGACAAGATGGACAAATTCATATTGCCTTATGAAGCCGTGCGGGCTTCTGCAGATCCCGACCAGACACTCCTCTCCTTTTTCCAGACTACTTACGAAGCCGTGGCGAACCTGGCGCATTGGGACCGGGACTCACTGGAACGCAAAACCATAGACGCTTGAGATGGCTCCCCGCATGATCCGGCGAACTCATCAGGCAAACAGGAATGGGCGGGGTGCGGGCGAATGTGAACAGGCGCAGTCATCAGGATTAGAACCGGCGAACCGAGTTTCGACGCATTGCCGCAAGCTACACCGTCCGGAGAAAACTGCCAAATTCCGATCTCTTCCGACGGCTCGCCCCCAATCTGCACAGGACGCTGAGGCTCACTCATGCACAGACTGAAGGAGCAGGGAATCGATCTGCCAACACTTTGAAATGCCTAGATGAACGGTGTGGCCGGGGATAAAGGGATAAAGCCTGGATAATGCCCGAAGGAGGAATCGGTCGGGAGTCCTGACCGTAAGTCTTCCAACTTTCAATCATCCCCCGCTTTCCACTCTTTCCCATCCGCCGCAGTTGGAAGCTCATCGGCAAGCTCCGGTTTCCGCCCTCAATCATCCTGCCCTCTTCAGGAGTTCATCAATCAACCAGAGGAACTGCACATGATCGTTAAACCCATACCCGATGGCTACCACAGCATCACTCCCTACCTCATCATCGATGGAGCAGCCAAGGCAATCGCATTCTACAAACGCGCTTTCAGCGCAATGGAATTATTCAGGATGGATACGCCGGATGGAAAAGTCGGCCATGCGGAGATTCAGATCGGTGATTCACGCATCATGATGGCGGATGACTGCGGCGAAGAAAGCCCGTTCCGTAACCCGCAATCGTCCGCCAGTTCCACGGTCGGGCTGCATTTATATGTGAACGATGTGGATGCGGTGTTTGCCCAGGCTGTGGGGGAAGGAGCAAAGATCATCAAGCCGCTGGAAGACCAGTTTTACGGCGACCGGTCAGGGGCGCTGCAAGACCCTTTCGGCCATATCTGGTTCATCGCGACACACAAGGAAGACCTGTCGCTGGAGCAGATCAGGCAGCGCGCCGAGGCAAAGTTCAAGCAATAAGCACTTTTGATGCCCCACGCGCTGCCAGATCCACCCCTAAAAACTGGAAGATCAATCCAAGGCCATCGGCCTCATCGTTACGTTATAATGCTGGCTTTTTTGCCGACCGATAATGCCCACGCTGGAAGGAATTGACCTGACATGCATTCGCGGAGACCGCAAGCTGTTCAGTGGCGTCAATTTTTTGCTTGAATCCGGGGGGTTGATGCAGGTTCAGGGCCCCAACGGCAGCGGCAAAACGAGTCTTCTGCGCATGTTGTGCGGACTGGCTTCGCCGGCCGAGGGCGAAATCCGCTGGGACGGCACCCGGATTCGCTCTCTTGGCGGAGATTATTTTGGCGCAATGACTTACCTCGGTCATTTAGGCGGGGTAAAAGACGACCTGACTGCCATCGAGAATTTGCGCATTTCCAGCGCGCTCGGAGGGATTGATCTGGATGAACGCAAGGCCCATGACGCCTTGCAGCACATGGGATTGGGCGGACGCGAGCTGTTGCCTGCCAAGGTGTTGTCCCAGGGACAGCGCCGCCGGGTGACCCTGGCGCGCCTGTTGGTATGCGGTACCGTGCTCTGGATACTGGATGAGCCCTTGACTGCACTCGATACGAGTGCAGTCAAGCTGGTACAAGGTTTGATAGAGCGGCACCTGGAACATGGCGGCATGATCGTGATGACGACCCACCAGGAAATCGAGATAGCCGGCGCCGCCATCCAGCGGCTGCAGCTCGCCTGACATGTTTTTCTGGATCATCCGGCGCGATCTTCTGCTTGCGGCAAGGCGCCGCTCGGATGTCCTGACGACGCTGTTTTTTTTCATCATCGTCGTCAGCCTTTTCCCGCTTGGTGTCGGGCCGGAGATGAACATGCTCCGTGTCATGGCCCCCGGCGTGGTCTGGGTGGCTGCCCTGCTGGCGTCGATGTTGTCACTGGGACGCATGTTTTCCAGCGACTATCTGGATGGCACGCTGGAGCAGATGCTGCTCTCGCCCCAATCGCTGCCCCTGCTCGTATTGGGCAAGGCACTGGCGCACTGGCTCGTGACCGGCGTCCCGCTTGTACTGATGGCGCCCGTATTGGGCATTCAATACGACCTGACGGGTGATGCGCTTCTTGTGCTGACCGCCTCCCTGCTGCTCGGAACACCCGTGCTGAGCCTGATCGGCGCAATCGGCGCAGCACTTACTCTGGGCCTGCGCGGTGGGGGCGTACTGGTCTCGCTGCTGGTGTTGCCGTTGTACATACCCGTACTGATTTTCGGCGCAGGTGCAGTGGAGGCAAGCACCGCCGGGTTGGGCGCGGGAGCCCACATGTCCTTGCTGGGCGCTTTCCTGCTTGCATCTCTCGTATTGGCGCCGTGGACTACCGCGGTATCGCTGCGCATTTCCCTGGAATAAAGAAGGTCAAAGAATTCCCGACGTGCTGCCTCCGACTGGAAAGAGGCATGAATCAATTCGCCGCTCTCCTTGAAGATCGTTTCAGACCCGTGCGATAAAATGAGATCGACTTTTCCACCACCCACGCTCCTGCGATATACAGCTACAAAGACAAAGGACAAAGGGGCCGCGAGCGTCGCCGTAGAAAAGTCTATGAGGGCTTCACACCCAAAATTCTGACGCTCCTGTAACGACTATCCATGATGACCTGCCCGAGAGCAGCCTGGGCCATCAACACGCCATTTTAGTGGCTCAAGCCTTAGTCAGTCAGATTTAAACGTCAGAAAACGCAATCACGACAAACTTAATATCTTGGTACAGATGAGCGCTCCATTCCCGAGGGAGCGTTCAATCCAGGGGCAAAGCCCGCTCCTCGTGGCTCGTCAGAGCTCCCCAGCCCGGGAACCCCCTGCTCACGCCTGGATGAGTTCTGCTCCAAACCAGGCAAAGCTCTACTCATGCCAGGCATTTGGCTGCCAGCCTGGCCTGCAATGCCACCACCACCGGCGCCAATTTCAGCACCTCCTACTGCACCACCTACTACCCCTCCTACTACACCGCCTGCACCACTTTCTACACCTCCTGCCACACCTCCTGTGCCAACCTGTGCATACGCCGCACCTGTCATTTCCACTACCAGGCCCGCAATGAGCATTGATCGCGCTATCTTTGTCAAGAAAATAGTGTTTTTCATGTCACACCTCATGCTAGTCCAGCGAATTTGCTGTAGGGAAATGATAAGCCGCGCTGTAAATCATTCCGTGCGTTAAGCCACGTATAGCTAAACGAACTTGACAAATTGCCGGTTTTGAAGTCCAGAGTTGTAAAAGACCAATAAAGCTGCAAAAAAGATTAGCATCTTTTTCTGAACAAGTCTTCATCAGGTAATCGCAGCCTGGGCTGACCAGAGGTGGGCGCCGACCAGGGCCCGCCAGGGGGAAAACTGTGCGAGCCAGGCCTTTACACTTTCCTCGCTGATTTTGTCCTGCGCACCAAGCAAGGTTTGCAGACCTCGCCGGACCGCTGCATCGCCGTGCAGTGAGCCATCGAGCCAGCCAAAACCGCGCAGCAGTCCATAATTGACCGTCCAGGGACCGATGCCGTGGACTGCTTCGAGTTTTTCGCGAATGACATCGACTGGAAGCGTTTCAACCCATGCATCCAGTGGAAGCTCGTTGTCGACTACGAGGGCGGAGAGCGCGTGCAAAGTTCTGGTTTTGGTTGTCGAAAAACCCGCCTGCCGCAACGTCTCTTCGGGTAGATCGCGAATCCTGCGCGCGTCCGGGTAGCAGAGCAGATCACCGGAGTGACGGATATTCGCTGCGACGATCAATTTCCGGCGCACGGAAACGGCAGCGTTGACACTGATTTGCTGGCCGGTGACTGCCCAGGTCAGGGCCTCGAACGGGGTGGCGGCAACAGGGACACGCAAGCCCGGCTGCTGCGCAATCAGGCTGCCCAGTTGCGGGTGATCGCGATACTGCTCCTCGAAGATCTCGATCCCCTGAGTCAAACCCAGCATGCGTCGGACCATACGCTCGAAGATGGGCTGGCAATCTTCGGCTACTTTGCCATCGATGACCAGCGAAGCCTTCGCCACTTCCGGCTCGAAGCTCACAGAGAGGTGCGTTGGCATGTCGCACCAGATCATGGCTTTTTGCAAGGAGACATTGCTGACTCGCTCCGCGATCTCTTGCCGGTCGCGCCGATGAAAGGCCAGGATATCGCCGGGACGAAAGGTCGCAGGTAAGGGAACGGAACAGGAAAGTTGCATGGTTGCTTTCGAATTTCCGGAAGAGAAAGAAGCGTCTGCGGGATTATTCGCTAAATGAAATGATTATGATGCCAGAATGCCTTGCGCGAAATTCTGCCTTCCTGCTCTTGCACGTATTTTTGTTTATATATCGATCGACTGCAGCGATCCACGCTCCCCCATTTTCCCCGCAGCATCCACCTCCCGACTACAGTCGAGCGATCGCTTTTAACAGTTTTTAACAAACCAATTCTGAATTTGAGGTTTTTAGGTTAAAATTTGGAGTTACGCGCACGGGGCGTAAGAATGGGATGGATGGGTAAATGGGTTGCAACGGCGTCGCCAGGTGTCCCGCTGGTGTCCTGCGGATGCACGATCGGATGACATGACGCAGCCGCCTGGCTCGGAGCAACAGTTATCTATCAAAGTCTCATCAATGCCTCGATTATGGAGTCTGTTATCTACTTTGCTACATGGCGATAAACTGGTTTAAATATTCCTCCCCGGCAAGCTTCTATTTCCTCGCCGGCAAAATGATTCCCCTGTTTTCCATTGCCGCAATCGTATTGAGTGCGGTGGGACTTTATATCGGCTTTTTTGTAGCTCCCACCGATTTTCAGCAGGGTGAAGCCTATCGTATCATTTTCATCCATGTTCCTGCGGCCTGGCTATCCATGTTTCTCTACGTCATCATGGCGCTATGGTCAGGTATCGGCCTTGCATTCAATACCCGCCTTTCCGCCATGGTGGCCACCGCCATTGCACCCACTGGCGCAATGTTCACCTTTATTGCGCTGTGGACCGGAGCCTTGTGGGGCAAGCCCATGTGGGGGACCTGGTGGGTGTGGGATGCGCGCCTTACCTCCGAACTGATTCTTCTGTTCCTCTATATCGGTTTCATGTCTTTGCAGGCATCCATAGACGATCCGCGCCGTGCCGACAAAGCCGGAGCAGTGATTGCCCTGGTAGGCGTGGTGAACGTCCCCATCATCTATTTTTCCGTGAAGTGGTGGAATACATTGCATCAAGGCGCCTCCGTCAGTCTCACGCAGTCGCCGAAGATGGCCACCACCATGCTTACAGGGATGCTGATTATGTCGATCGCATGCTGGATGTATGCCATTGCCGTGATACTGATACGGACGCGCGCCATTATCCTGGAACGCGAACGTCATACGGCGTGGGTGGGTCAGTTGCAGGAGGCAGCGCAATGAGCTGGAACAGCCTGTCTGAATTTCTGGATATGGGCGGGTACGGGTTCTACGTATGGGGGTCCTACCTCGTTACCCTGATCTGCATTGCAGGGGAAATCGTTCTGGTTTCCAACCGCAGGCGAACTTTGCTCAGGCATCTCAGTCTGATTCATCAGTCAACAAAACAAGAGAAGGGAAATGAAACCACGTCATAAAAAATTGGCAATCATCGCTTCGAGCGTGACCGCGCTGGGCGTTGCTTCGGTACTGGTTTTAAACGCATTTCAGAGCAATCTGGTATTTTTCTTCAGCCCTACCCAGGTCGCCAATAACGAGGCGCCCGTCGGCAAGAGTTTCCGTATCGGCGGCCTCGTGGAAGAAGGCAGCGTCAAACGCCAGGCCGACGGCGTGACGGTCAATTTCCAGGTGACGGATACCGCAAAGGTCATTCCAGTCGTATATACCGGCATCCTTCCCGACCTGTTCAAGGAAGGCAAAGGTGTGGTAGCCCAGGGCAAACTGGCTTCGGATGGCGTTTTCCGCGCGGACGAAGTGCTCGCGAAGCACGATGAAAATTACATGCCGCCGGAAGCCGCGGGCGCGCTGGATCAAGCCGACAAGGCGCGCAAAACAGTGATGCAATAGCAAACAGTTCCAGCCCCGAGCCCTTCCGGAATCGAAAGGGCTCCGCCATTCCTGTTCATATCCATTCATATTTTTCCACAACCCACAGCCTCAGACATGATTCCAGAACTCGGTAACTTTGCCCTGATCCTCGCCTTGCTGCTGGCACTCATACAAGGCACCCTGCCCATCATCGGCGCCGCCCGCGGCATCCCTTCCTGGATCGCCCTGGCGCGGCCGGTGGTTCAGGGGCAATTTGTGTTTGTAGCCATTGCCTTCTTCTGCCTGGCCTACTCATTCGTAAACAGCGATTTTTCAGTAGTCAACGTCGCGCAGAATTCGAATTCGAAGCTGCCGCTGCAATACCGCTTTGCCGCCACCTGGGGCTCGCACGAAGGTTCCCTGCTGCTCTGGACGTTCATGCTGGCATGCTGGTCGGTCGCTGTAAGCGTATTCAGCAAGCATTTGCCGAATGAAATGGTGGCGCGCGTGCTGGGCGTCATGGGCCTTGTCAGCGTGGGTTTCCTGATCTTCATGCTTTTTACTTCGAATCCTTTCGACCGGATGCTGCCGGGGGCAATGGAAGGAAGCGACCTCAACCCGCTGCTGCAGGACCCTGGCATGGTCTGCCATCCACCCATGCTCTACATGGGTTATGTCGGCTTCTCCGTCGCGTTTGCATTTGCGATTTCCGCACTGCTGAGCGGCCAGATGGACGCGACCTGGGCACGCTGGTCGCGGCCGTGGACGACAGTAGCCTGGATGTTCCTCACCATCGGCATCATGATGGGAAGCTGGTGGGCCTATTATGAACTGGGCTGGGGCGGATGGTGGTTCTGGGACCCGGTTGAAAATGCCTCTTTCATGCCCTGGCTGGTGGGGACTGCCCTGGTTCATTCCCTTGCCGTGACGGAAAAACGCGGCAGCTTCAAGAGCTGGACCGTACTGCTGGCAATCTGCGCATTTTCCCTGAGCCTGCTCGGCACGTTCCTGGTTCGCTCAGGCGTGCTGACCTCCGTCCACGCTTTTGCAACCGACCCCACGCGCGGTATATTCATCCTGGCCTTCCTGGTGACCATTACCGGGGGCTCCCTGCTGCTGTTCGCATGGCGGGCGCCAAAAATCGGATTGGGCGGCAAGTTCGAACTGGTTTCACGCGAATCCATGCTGCTCGCCAACAATCTGTTGATGATGGTGGCAGCGGGAAGCATCCTCCTGGGTACGCTCTATCCCCTGTTCATGGATGCGCTTGAACTCGGCAAGATTTCGGTCGGCCCCCCCTACTTCGAAGCGGTATTCGTCCCGTTGATGACTCCCGCCGTCTTTCTGATCGGCCTTGGCCCCCTTGCGCGCTGGAAGCAGGCAAGCCTCCCTGAACTTGCGGTACGCCTGCGCTGGGCATTCGGGGTAAGCGTAGTTACCGCTCTCGTAATGCCCTTTGTCATGGGCGAATGGAAGCTGATGGTGAGCTTCAGCTTGCTGATGGCTTTCTGGGTCATTACGAGCGTGATCGTCAGTGTAATTCATCGCCTCCGGAGCACCGGCAAGCAGGGACTGTTTGCCAAGCTGGCCGCGCAGTCGCGTAGCTACTACGGCATGCACGCTGCTCACCTTGGCATCGCCTTCTTTATTATCGGCGTAGCGCTCGTGGGGGGTTATGAAACGGAAAAAGACGTGCGCATGGAAATTGGCGACACGGTCGAGGTAGGAGGCTATACCTTCCGCTTCAATGGCGTGAAAAAAGCGCCGGGTCCAAACTACATGTCCGACATCGGCAATGTCGATGTATTGCGTGACGGAAAGAAAATCAATGTGCTGGAACCGGAAAAACGCACCTATAACGCATCCGGGATGCCGATGACCGAAGCGGCAATCGATACCGGTATTCTGCGCGATCTGTATGTTGCCCTGGGTGAACCCCTGGAAAACGGAGCATGGGTCGTGCGTGTTTATCATAAGCCCTTCGTGGACTGGATATGGTTCGGCTGTATGTTGATGGCATTCGGAGGCTTCCTTGCCATCACTGACCGGCGTTACCGGCTGTCCTCACGCAAGCAGCGTGAGGCCGTCGAGGTCGAGGAAAGGAAGGCTGCCAAAGCCAGCAAGGCCGGCAGGAAAGCCAGCGCGCCCATGATTGCCAGGAGCAAAAAGGCATGACGCGTTTCCTGTTGCCGCTCGCCGTTTTCGTCGTACTGGTGGGTTTTCTGCTCGCCGGCCTGGGCCTCAATCCGCGTCAGGTTCCCTCTCCCCTGGTGGGGAAACCGGCTCCCGAATTCCAGTTGCAACAACTGCACCAACCGGAAAAAACGCTGACCTCGAAGGAAAACCTGGGCAAGGTATGGCTATTGAATGTGTGGGCCTCGTGGTGCGTCTCCTGCCGCCAGGAACACCCGGTATTGGTGGAACTGTCGAAGTCGGGAATTGTCCCTGTCTACGGACTCAATTACAAGGACCAGCGAGACGACGCGCTAAGATGGCTTCAACAGTTCGGGGATCCCTACGCGGCCAGCGCGGTTGATCCCGAAGGCCGGACCGGCATAGAGTTCGGCGTCTACGGCGTCCCGGAGACCTATGTCATCGACAAGAACGGAGTGATTCGCTACAAGCAGATCGGCCCCGTAACAGTAGAAGCACTGCAGGATAAAATTCTGCCTCTGGTGAGAGAATTACAAGGATGAGATTGAAACTTTTATCCCGGTCGCCTTCGGCGGCTTATGGCAGCGACAAGAACGATGAAGGCTGCCGCCGTACAGGTAACCCCGGAAGCGCTCCGGAAGGCATGAGGGCAAATGAAGGCGGTTTCGCGCTGCTAAAAACGGCGCTGCTGCTCTGTCTGATGCTTCTCGCTCCGTTTGCAGGATCAAAGGAAGCTGCTCCTGTTGCCGAAAACCCGGAAATAGAGAGACGCATGGTTGCGCTATCGGAAGACCTGCGATGTCTGGTCTGTCAAAATGAGACGATAGCCGCTTCGCGTGCCGATTTTGCCAACGACTTGCGGCGCGAAATCCGCGAACAGATGCAAGCCAACAAGAGCGACAAGGAAATTGTCGATTTTCTGGTGGCGCGCTACGGCGATTTCGTACTTTATCGTCCACCGATGAAAAGTACCACTGTGTTCCTGTGGTTTGGTCCTTTCATCTTCCTTTTGGCCGGCGCAGTCTTCCTGGTGTTTTATCTCAAGCGCCGCCGCAAACACATCGAAGAGCCCGCGCTATCCGAACAGCAACTCAAGCAGGCGGAAGCCCTGCTGAAGGAAGGCAAAGGATAATAAACGCATGACTTCATTCTGGATTGTGGCCGGCATATTTATTGTCGGCGCCCTGCTGTTCGTGTTGCCCACATTGTGGAGCAAGAAGGACCGCGACGCCGGTGTCGAACGGGATGCCACCAATATCGACGTTTACCGGGATCAGCTGGCGGAGCTCGACAGCGATCTGCGCAGCGACATCCTGACACGGGAACAATACGAGCAAAGCAAGCGCGAATTGCAGCAAAGAATGCTGCAGGATATCCCCGAAGACGGCAGTACGGCGACCACGGTGATGAGTGGAAGGCACAACGTGGCAACCATGACCGTCACTGCGCTCGCCCTGCCTGTCCTCGCGGTTTCCCTTTACCTGGCGATAGGCAACACCAAGGCACTGTTGCCGCAGCCTGCTGCGGAACATCCCTCGATGTCGGCTGGGGAAGGACAAGGAGGCCACCCCGATTTTTCCTCGGTAATGGAAAATCTCATTGCGAAGCTCGAGGACAATCCTGACAACGTCGAAGGATGGCTTATGCTTGGCCGGACCTACGCCATGATGCAGCGATTCAACGAGGCAAAGGAAGCTTATGAAAAGGCGCTGGCCCTGACACCCGAAGATTCGGCCATTATTACCGATTACGCCGATATTGTGGCGATGACGAATAATGGCAGCCTGGCCGGGAAGCCGACGGAACTGATTAAGAAGGCATTGAGCCTGGATCCCAATAATCCCAAGGCGCTGGCGCTGGCAGGCACAGCCGAATTCGAGGAGAAAAGATACAAGGAGGCTGCCAGATATTGGGAAAAATTGGCAGCGCTGATTCCACCATCAGAGGCTGAACTGGTGCAATCCGTTAACGACAGCATTGCAGAAGCAAAATCACTGGCCGCAGGAAAAGGCAGCCTGGTGGCTAGAGCGCCAGACCAACCGGGTACTCAGACACCTCCTCCTGCAAACAAACAGGGATCAGCCTCGGGCGCGGGAGGTGCTACCTCCGGTACGCTTTCCGGCAAGGTAACGCTGAGCCCTGCCCTGGCGAGCAAGGCTGCTCCTGGTGACAGCCTGTATATTTTTGCCCGCGCCAAAGTGGGACCAAAAGCGCCCCTTGCGACCCTGCGGCTGCAAGTCAAGGATCTGCCTGCGAACTTTTCGCTGAATGACTCCATGGCTCGATCCGGCGTGCAGTTATCCACTTTCCCTGCCGAAGTGGTAGTGGGTGCCAGAATCTCGAAATCGGGATCCCCCATGCCACAAAGCGGCGACCTGCAAGGCTTCAGCCAGCCCGTGATGATCGGCGCCAGCGGGATCAGCGTGGTTATCGACCAGCAGCTGCCTTAGTAGTCAGCACTTACTACTAGCAGCATATCTACCTCGACGTATGCCCCTTGGGGCGCAAAGGCTTTGTCTTTGCGCCCCCTTCTTTCTCCGGAAACCTCCCTTGAGATGATTCCCGGATAAACAGTACAAGCGTCATATCGGCTGAAGCCGGGTATCAAGTGACGTTCAAAGCACCATTGTTGGGCGTGGGTGGATTCCGGTTTGCTGGATTCGAGTCAGGCCTGGAATGATGAGATTCATAGTATTTTCTGGCTGGATCAATAAGAGTTGAAATCTCAACTACTCTACTGGCCTATTGGCGCCGTAGCTCATGATTTACCCAAAGGGCAGCGGTCAATAGCAGTAGCGCGCCTGCCTGATGCGCTGCCGCGAGGGTTAGAGGAACAACCAGCAGCAGCGTGGAAATCCCCAGAGTTATCTGCACTGCCAGCATGATCAACAGCAGGCTGCATGCAAGACGAGCTGAGCCGGAAAGTGGCGCTGCTCTGGATTTGAACCAGAAAATTGGAACAAGAATTGCCAGTGTCCATGCAATCAGGCGATGGTCGAATTGCACAGTGGTCATGTTATCGAAGAAATTCCGGTACCAGGGTTCCAGCATGAACAGTTCCGGCGGGATGAAATGACCATCCATGAGTGGAAAAGTATTGTAGGCCAGCCCAGCCCGAATGCCTGCCACGAAACCTCCCGACAAAACCATTATGAATATCAGGACAGACAGAGTGGTCGAGAAATTGAGCAAACCTCGTACTGCATCGTTTGCAGGCTTACCACGGCCAGGATTGAGCAGATCGAGCGCCGCCCAGAACATTGCGGCATAAATCGCAAAAGCGAGGCCCAGGTGCGCGGTCAGGCGATACTGGCTGACGTGGGGGTTATCCACCAACCCGCTCTTTACCATGTACCACCCCATCCCCCCCTGCAAGGCACCCAGCAGGAAAATTCCTGACAACTTCAGGCCTAGCGACCGACCGACTGCCTTTTTTGCCAGAAAATACAGGAATGGTATGAAAAATGCCAATCCGATGACGCGCCCCAATAAACGGTGGAAATACTCCCACCAGAAGATTGTCTTGAACTCTTCCAGGCTCATGCCAAGATTCACCTTTTTGTACTGAGGCGTCTGGTGATATTTCTCGAAGAGCTCATCCCAGTCATTCTGGCTGAGTGGAGGAACCGTGCCGACGAGAGGCTGCCATTCGACGATGGAAAGCCCTGAATCGGTAAGGCGGGTTACACCGCCTACAACCACCATGGCGAATACCAGAGCGCAGCAAACGAGCAACCAGATAGCGATCGGTTTTTGCGCAGCAAACTCTTGACTGGCTTTTTGCGGGATTGTTGAGGTTTGGGCAAATTGCATGGCTGGGACTTGATTAAGGTTATAAAATATATTCGGAATTACTTGGCACGCATCAATCGTTGCTTGTCACGCTCCCACTCTTTCTGCTTCTCGGATTCGCGCTTGTCATGCTGCTTCTTGCCCTTTGCAAGGCCGATTTCAAGCTTGATTCTCCCTTTCTTATAATGCATATCCAGTGGAACCAGCGTGTACCCCGCCCGCTCTACTTTGCCGATAAGCCGTTTGATTTCCTCGGCATGCAACAACAGCTTGCGCGTACGAACGGGGTCGGGCTGGATGTGAGTGGAAGCTGCCAGCAACGGACTGATATGACAGCCAATAAGAAACAGTTCGCCGTTCCGGATAATGACATATGCCTCCTTCAGCTGCACTCGCCCCGCGCGAATCGCCTTCACTTCCCATCCTTCCAGAACCGCCCCCGCTTCATGTTTCTCTTCGATAAAATAGTCATGAAAAGCTTTCTTATTCTGGACGATGCTCATCAGGGATTCCCAAGACAAGGTACTCGCTGCTCACAAAGAGCGCAAGGATAAAGAGATACGATACAAGGGGATACGATGTTCAAGAAACCCCTGGACAAGTCCTCGAGGGAAGAAAAAGGGTGAGTTCAACGCGGGTTTCGTGTATTTTAACAGCTTTCACCCTGAATTCGGCAGCTGGACAAGCTGGAACACTGATGCGGCTCAGACCGCAACCCAGGCAATTAAAATAATGCATATGTACCCATTTTCCAGGTCAAAAAACGAGCAGTCCGCCATCAAGCCGAGGTTCCATACTGTCTTACTGAAGCGAGGCAATTGGTCGCATGGCTGACATCGAAAAATCGGTTCTGATTGGTTATTCCGCAAGCCGCATGTTCGAACTGGTGGATGCAGTGGAGGATTATCCGAAATTTTTACCCTGGTGCGGGGGATCTTCCGTTGTGCATCAAAGCGAGACGGTCACCCATGCTACCATCATGATCGATTATCATCACATCAAGCACAGTTTTACGACCGAGAACGTACGCAACCCGCCGGAACTGATTAAAATGACATTATTGAACGGACCGTTTCAGAATCTGGACGGCCACTGGCGCTTCATTCCCCTCGCGGAAGATGCATGCAAGATCGAATTTCGCCTGCACTACACGTTCTCACACATATTTCTGGAAAAACTGGTAGGCCCCGTTTTTTTCGTCATTGCCAACAGCTTCGTGGAAGCATTCATCGAGCGCGCAGAAGAAGTTTATGGAGGTTCCTGATCGGATATTGACGTCGGGAAGTCTATGGAAGTTCCTGGTCTGAACATTGACATCGAGGTAGTGTATGCATTACCCGAGAAACAGATTGTACGGCAGATGAATTTGCCGGAGGGCACCACCGTGGAGCAAGCCGTAGAACTGTCCGGCATCCTCCCACAGTTTCCCGAGATCGATCTCCTGAAAAACAGGCTCGGCATACATGGCAGGCTGGTTCCGCCAACAAAGGTTCTGTGCAATCGCGACCGGGTAGAAATTTATCGTCCCCTGAGGATCGATCCCAAGGAAAACCGCAGGAAGCGCGCAAAAGCCGGTGATTGCGCACCAATCCCGGAACGAAAATAAAAACCATGCTTATAAATGGCGGTGTGCCGTGAACAATTGCGGCAAGGGATGTGCGGCATGAACATCTGGGAAAGCTTCAAATCTTCCTGCGCTTCGTCTGCTTCGTCTTCGTACGGGATGATTCCCCATAGCATCCATGTTCGCTATAATGCCGCTTTGTGAAGGATCACTATCATGCGACTGGTTGAGAAAGCTCTAACCTTTGACGATGTCCTGCTGCTTCCCGCCCACTCCGTCGTTTTACCACGCAACGTCAATCTGACGACGCGACTCACGCGCGAAATATCCCTCAATATTCCTCTTGTATCAGCCGCCATGGATACCGTTACCGAGGCGCGGCTCGCGATCGCGCTCGCCCAGGAAGGCGGAATCGGCATCATACACAAGAATATGCCGGCAGAATCCCAGGCCGTCCAGGTTTCCAACGTCAAGCGCTTCGAAAGCGGCGTGGTAAAAGATCCCATTACCATTCCGCCTGACATGACTGTGCGTGAAGTGCTCAATCTGATCCACAAATTCAGGATTTCAGGCTTACCGGTAGTGGAAGGTTCAAAAGTGGTGGGGATTGTGACAAATCGCGATCTTCGCTTCGAAACCAATCTCGATCAGCCGATCAGGAATATCATGACTTTGAAGGAGCGGCTGGTAACAGTGAATGAAGGCGCCAGCCGCGAAGAAGCAATGGCCTTGCTGCACAAATACCGGTTGGAGCGCGTGCTCGTCGTGAATAACGACTTCGAGTTGTGCGGACTGATTACCGTGAAAGATATCATCAAGACATCCGAACACCCCAACGCCTGCAAGGACGAACAAGGCCGGTTGCGTGTTGGCGCTGCGATAGGGGTTGGCGAAGGCAGTGAGGAGCGCGCAGAGGCGCTGGTCGATGCAGGAGTGGATGTGATTGTCGTGGATACCGCACATGGACACTCGCAGAGCGTGCTTGAACGGGTACAGTGGGTAAAGAAACGGTTCCCCAAAATCCAGGTTATTGGCGGCAATGTAGGTACTGCCACCGCCGCCAAGGCTCTGGTGGATCATGGCGCCGATGCGGTAAAGGTGGGCATCGGTCCGGGTTCGATATGCACCACCCGCGTTGTGGCGGGAGTGGGAATACCTCAGATTACGGCCATCAAGAACGTTTCCGCGGGACTGGCGGGCAGCGGCGTGCCGCTGATCTCCGATGGCGGCATCCGCTATTCGGGAGACATTGTAAAGGCGCTGGCCGCCGGGGCGAACTCAATCATGCTGGGAGGATTATTCGCGGGTACGGAAGAATCACCGGGAGAAATAGAACTCTTCCAGGGACGCTCGTACAAGACCTACCGTGGAATGGGTTCACTTTCAGCGATGCAACAGGGTTCAAGCGACCGCTATTTCCAGCAGCCCGAGCAAGACTCCAGGAAGCTCGTGCCGGAAGGCGTGGAGGGCCGCGTTCCCTTCAAAGGAAGCGTCATTGCGGTCATCCATCAGTTGATTGGCGGCGTACGCTCGGGCATGGGCTACCTGGGTTGCGAAACTATCGATGACATGCATGCCAAGGCGGAGTTTATCGAGATTACTGCCGCCGGGATTCGTGAATCACACGTCCATAACGTGCAGATTACCAAAGAGGCCCCGAACTACCATATCGATTAGCCGGAAACAGGCTGCATGACAACAACATATTACCTCAACCTGCCAACCTGCTGCACCTGCGGTCTGCCCTGCTGCTTTTCTCCCCTCTTCACTTGACAGCAATATTCATTTTAGGACGGATCTCCGCTCTCTGAACACTCGGAGATCGGGTCCGCGAGCTTTGGTCATGCATCAAAAAATACTCATCCTTGACTTTGGTTCACAATATACGCAGTTGATTGCCCGCCGTGTGCGGGAAAGTAACGTCTACTGCGAAATTCATCCTTTTGACGTAAGCCCGGAATTCATCGGAAATTTTGCTCCGGCAGGCATTATCCTTTCCGGGGGACCGGCGTCTGTCGCCCAGGATGAAACGCCACGTGCTCCACAAATCGTCTTTGAACTGGGAGTGCCGGTACTGGGCATCTGCTATGGCATGCAAACCATGGCAGCGCAGTTGGGCGGTTCAGTTGAAAACTCGAAAGTGCGTGAATTCGGTTACGCCGAATTGCAGGTAAAAGACCTGGCCGGCCTGCTTCAGGATATCCATGACCGTACTGATGCATCAGGCCAAAAGCTTCTGGATGTGTGGATGAGCCATGGGGACAGCGTGACTGCCCTCCCTCCGGGTTTTCAAGTCATAGCAAGCAATCCTGCCACCCCCCTGGCCGCCATCGGGGATGGAGCGCGCAGGTTCTACGGAATGCAATTCCATCCGGAGGTCACTCATACCCCACAGGGCAAAGCCATCATAGACAGGTTTGTTCATGAAATTTGCGGACTCGCTTATGACTGGAACATGCCCGACTATCTGGAGGAAGCGGTTGGCAGAATCCGTTCCGAAGTGGGCCCGGACGAGGTTATCCTGGGGCTGTCCGGCGGCGTGGACTCGTCCGTTGCAGCGGCTCTCATTCATCGTGCTATTGGCAGACAGCTTACCTGTGTTTTCGTGGACAACGGCCTCCTGCGTCTGAACGAGGCCGAACAGGTAATGGATATCTTCAGCCAGAATCTCGGCGTGAAAGTCATTCATGTCGATGCCAGCGAAGAATTTCTAGGACATTTGCAAGGCATCACGGATCCGGAAGCGAAGCGTCGCATTATCGGACGCGAATTCGTCGAGGTATTCCAGCGGGAAGCGGCAAAAATCGCGAATGCACGCTGGCTTGCCCAAGGCACGATTTATCCGGACGTCATTGAATCCGCCGGCGCCGGAACAAAAAAGGCAAATACGATCAAATCCCACCACAATGTCGGCGGCCTGCCGGAAACATTGCATCTTAAGCTTCTGGAGCCGTTACGGGAATTGTTCAAGGATGAAGTACGCGAGCTTGGACTGGCACTGGGCCTGCCGCACGATATGGTCTTTCGGCATCCTTTTCCTGGACCCGGGCTTGGAGTGCGCATTCTTGGTGAAGTCAAGCGCGAGTACGCTGAATTATTGCGACGTGCCGATGCAATCTTCATCGAGGAATTACGCAATGCGGGCTGGTATGAAAAAACTTCTCAGGCGTTTGCGGTCTTTCTGCCGGTGAAATCGGTGGGGGTCATGGGTGATGGCCGCACCTATGATTTTGTCGTAGCGCTGCGCGCCGTTCAGACCGAGGATTTCATGACAGCGCGCTGGGCCGAACTTCCCTACGCCCTGCTCGCGAGAATATCCAACCGCATTGTCAACGAAGTGCGCGGAATAAACCGCGTGGTTTACGACATCTCCGGAAAGCCTCCGGCCACTATAGAGTGGGAGTGATTGGACGTTTGGCACTGACTGGCATCAAGTGGCACCAAAACACACTTAAGCCCGCGTCACTGCGGGCTTTTTTGTGATTTCATCCGGCACTGGCCGGCAATGCTCAGCATCGCCAAGCATTGCTTTTTCATGGCATGAATGCTGGAGCGAGATCAATTTCAGCGTGGAATTTTGGAGCGGATTTGCCGCTTGCATGGGTGACTGCATTTATATATGATTGCAGTCATGGAAAGCAGATGAGAGGTTTTGAATTATGGCAATCCTGACTGTAAGGAATGTGCCGGATGACGTGCATCGCGCTTTGCGCGTGAGGGCGGCCCAGCACGGTCGTAGCACGGAAGCGGAGGTGCGCGAGATTCTGGCGGCTGCGGTCAAACCGGAGGAGCGCGTGCGTGTGGGCGAAGCCCTGGCCGCCATCGGCCGCAAGATCGGGCTGACCAACGAAGATTTCGCTGCCTTCGAGAGTGTGCGCGACAAGACGCCGGCCAAACCTTTGAGCTTCGACTGATGATTGTCCTGGATACTAACGTCGTTTCCGAGGCGATGAAGCCGGAGCCAGACGTGGCCGTAAGGGCGTGGCTGAACGACCAGGCTGCGGAAACCCTGTATCTGTCCAGTGTCACGCTGGCCGAGTTGCTGTTTGGCATCCGAGCGCTATCGGCAGGTAAGCGCAAGAACATGCTCGACCGTGCCCTGACCGAGCTGCTAGAGCTGTTCAAGGATCGCGTATTGCCGTTCGACACGGATGCGGCGCGCCACTATGCCGACCTGGCCGTGACGGCCAGGAATGGCGGTCGCGGTTTTCCGACGCCAGATGGCTATATCGCGGCCGTTGCAGCGTCGCACGGCTTCATAGTGGCATCACGTGACATCGCGCCCTATGAAGCGGCTGGCGTGACCGTCATCAACCCTTGGAAGGACGTGTAGGGCTGTGGTTTCGGACCGAAGCTGGTTTTTTAGATGAACGCCGTAGAAATCGAACAAGCCATCACAGACCTTGCGGAGCAACCCTTTGACCCCGCAGAGTTCCCCTACGCCTTCCTTGAAGCTTTCGGCAATAAAGCAACGACCATCAAGCGCCTGCGCGCCGGGGCATCGAACAAATCCGATCTGGGCGGCGTTCTCCAGACCAGCAACATCCACATCCTGACCTGCGATGCGGGGCAGGTGACGAAGATGCTGGCCGCCCTCAAGGCCAGCCCGGCGACGACCAGGGCCAAGGCCAGATTCATCCTTGCGACGGACGGCACAGACTTCGAGGCCGAAGACCTGCAATCGGACGCCCCGCCCGTCGTATGCGCCTTCAAGGACTTTCCCGACCACTTCGGCTTCTTCCTGCCGCTGGCGGGCATCAATACCGTCCGCCAGATCAGCGAAAACGCCTTCGACATCCGGGCCACCAGTCGCCTTAATCGGTTGTACTTGGAGCTACTGAAAGATAACCCGGATTGGGGCAAGGCCGAGCGCCGCCACGACATGAACCACTTCATGGCGCGGCTGATCTTCTGTTTCTTCGCCGAGGACACCGACATCTTTATCGGCAAGGGCCGGTTCACCGACACCGTGACGCAGATGAGCGCGAAGGACTCCACGAACACCCATGAGGTGATCGCCGAGTTGTTCCGCGCTATGAACATCAAGAACGAGGATCGCGCCAAAGAGAAGGTTCCCCGCTGGGCTGCCGACTTCCCCTACGTCAACGGCGCGTTGTTCTCCGGCAGTGTTGAGGTGCCGCGTTTCAGCAAGATCGCCCGCTCCTACTTGCTGCACGTCGGCGGCCTCGACTGGACCAAGATTAACCCCGACATCTTCGGGTCGATGATCCAGGCTGTCGCCGAGGATGAGGAGCGCGGCGAGCTGGGGATGCACTACACCAGCGTTCCCAACATCCTCAAGGTGCTGAACCCGCTTTTCCTTGACGACCTACGGGCGAAGCTGGAAGAGGCGGGCGATAACCCTCGCACCTTGCTCAACCTGCGCAAACGTATCGCCAAGATCAGGGTTTTCGACCCGGCTTGTGGCTCTGGTAATTTCCTGGTCATCGCTTACAAGGAAATGCGCGCCATCGAGGCCGAAATCAACCAGCGGCGAGGCGAACCAGATCGCGCATCAGAAATTCCGCTCACCAACTTTCGCGGGATTGAGCTACGCGACTTCCCGGCGGAGATCGCCCGTCTTGCGCTGGTCATCGCCGAATACCAGTGCGACGTGCTTTACCGGGGGCAAAAGCTGGCACTGGCTGAATTTCTGCCCCTGCGCAACGAGAACTGGATCACCTGCGGCAACGCGCTACGGCTTGACTGGTTGAATTTAATGGATGTTGGTGGCTCAGGTGTGAGGCTGGTGTCAGACGACCTCTTGCAAACACCGCTTGATCAGGCTGAGATCGACTTCGAGAACGAAGGCGGCGAGACGTACATCTGCGGGAATCCGCCATATCAAGGCTATAGCGACCGAGGCAAAGAGCAGAATGCTGAGATGGACCTTGTATTGGACGAATGGGGGAACGTAAAGCGGCTGGATTACATTGCGTGTTGGTTTAAGAAGGCTGCGGACTACATTGGACGCGAGGACGCCAGTTGTGCTTTCGTAGCCACCAACTCAATCTGCCAAGGCGAGCAGGTATCGTTGCTTTGGCCGAATATCCTTGCTCAACAGTTGGAGATCTTTTTCGCCCATACGTCTTTTGATTGGCGCAATAATGCCAAAGGCAACGCTGGAGTGACTTGTGTCATCACTGGCATTTGCAGGACGGGACAGAGAAGGAAATACATCTTCTACGACGGGATCGTCAAAGAGGCGACCAATATCTCGCCCTATCTCATCGACGGACCTAACACCGTCATGGAGCAAAGGACCAGTTCAATCTGCGGGCTCCCAGAAATGGCGCTTGGAAGCAGCGGCATCGACGGTGGCCATCTCATTCTCGAAAAGGAGGAATGCCGTAAGCTATTAGAAGTAGCTCCAGAGGCGGCTAGGTTCATCAAGCCCTACGTCGGTGGTGCAGACATCATTAAGGGAACGCATCGATTTTGCATCTGGATAGACGATACGGATATCGATGAAGCGGCGGATATTCCGGCGATTAAATCCAAGATCGACGCGTGCCGAGAATATCGGCTGAACGCTGGACGAGATGCCAGAAAAGCATCCAGTGTTCCGCATCGTTTTTTCTACAGGAAGTTCAGGGACGAGGAAGCGCTCGTTGCGCCTATGACCTCTTCCAGTAGGCGCGAGTATTTGCCGGTCGAGCTTCTGAGGCGAGGTGTTGTCGTTAGCAACGGGGCTCTTGTCATATACGGCCGGACACCTATGGTGTTTTCACTGTTATCTTCGAAGCTTCATGCTGTTTGGTTGGCCACAACTAGCGCAAGAATGCGGACCGACTACAGATACTCTGTAAATCTCACCTACTTCACGTTTCCTGTACCTCCGCTAACGGAAAAGAACCAAGTCGATCTCACACGCTGCGCCGAGGACATTTTGTTGGCTCGGGAGCATCACTTCCCGGCCACTATCGCTGACCTATACGACCCCGCAAACATGCCCCCTGACCTGCGCGCCGCCCATGATCGCAATGACGAAGTGCTGGAGCGCATCTACATCGGTCGGCGCTTCAAGAACGACACCGAGCGGCTCGAAAAGCTGTTCGATCTCTATACCAAGATGACGGCGGCAGCGGACAAAGCGCCGACGAAGAAAGACGTGGCGAAAAGAGCCGCCGCGAAGAAGAGGATATGAGTCGACCTGAGCCTTTGCAGCCAGCGTACGACCTCTCTTCTGCCCCGGAACCCGTCAGCCTGCTCCGAGGGGCGGTGGAAGTGGGCTTGGGCAATGACAGGTTTGCTGGAACGGCTGACCTGCTGCTGCGATTTCTTCCCAGCCCGCGTGTGATCTTTCATGCAAGCATCCAGGGTACGGCGAAGTCGGCGCTTCTTTTTGTCTTCAACGACCCGATCGATCCATCGCTTTCATTCAACGGTCAGAGGGTCGCAGGGTTCTGCGGAAGGCGCAAGGCAAATGCCGATACCTTGGAGTTGGATTGGCACCCCCAATCCGAGCCAGTGGTGTTGTGCGACATGCAGTCCAAAACTTCAGCTGCGGCAATCCTTCACCTCTTCAACTTTCCTGATTTCCGGGGTGGTCAGTATCAGGCCACCGCAGCGCCTGTCAAGTGCGCGCTGCTCGTGCTGGAATCCGAGGAGTGGCGAATCTCCCTCCAGTCATTGCCGAACAACGCCACCCACCAAGCATGGGAGCGAATCAAGGACGAAGGTGGCTGTTTCCTGACGCATGTAGCAAAGTTGGAGCGCAAGGACGGCAAGCCCTTCTCCGGGGAAGAGGCCTGCGAGCAACGCCTTCTCCTTACCAACTTCCTCTCGTTCACCAAGGGTGGGCGGTGCTCGACCGTGTGCGAAGTGGGACTCGATGCGGCGGGCGAGAAGACTTGGGAGACCTTTGCTTCCCCACTCATCAGCAACCCTCCTTATTCGTGGTTCAACCCGTTCAAGGCGAGTCAGGCTGAACTCCTGTTTCCACTGTTCGCAAAGCGTTGGCAGCAGTCGGAGGAATGGAAGGACTGTCTGCGCTCGACCGTCTACTGGTATGCGCAGGCCAACACGAGTGGCGGCTCGCCGGGCATCGACGCGGCCATCATCCTGGCGCAATCCGCCTTGGAGCGATTGGCGCATCACCACTTAGTCGTTGACAAGAAGATGATCTCGCCAGAAGGGCTCGACCGACTGAAGGCGTCGGACCGCCTGCGGCTGCTGTTCTCCAGCTTGAATCTACCTGTCGGGATTGGTGCCGCAACGCCAGACATTCAGAAGTTTGCATCGAGCTTTAAGTGGGTGGATGCGCCACATGCCATGACGGACATCCGCAACGAATTGGTTCATCCGGTCAGCAAGAAGCAGGTCGTCGATTGCTTCTTTGACGCATGGAAGTTGAGCCTGTGGTACTTGGAGTTGTCTGTACTGGCCTTGTGCGGCTACGACGACACCTACACCAGTCGATTGGCGGCGAAGTACGTGACCGAATCAGAGAAAGTGCCATGGGGAAAAAAAGTATGAGCGACAAGATCAAGTCCGTACCGTCTGTTTCCGTCACCTATGCCCGTAATGGCGCATCGACCAAGGCTAATGCGCTCGGTATGCGTCCGATGCAGGAGCGTGCCTACGAGAAGCGAGGTGAGCAGTACTTGCTCATCAAGTCTCCGCCCGCGTCCGGCAAGAGCCGCGCGCTGATGTTCGTGGCACTCGACAAGCTTAGGAACCAAGGTATTAAGCAAGCCATCATCGTTGTGCCGGAAAAGTCCATCGGCGCCAGTTTCAACGACGAGCCGCTGTCGAAGTGCGGCTTCTGGTCCGACTGGCAAGTGGAACCCAAGTGGAACCTGTGCAACGCGCCGGGCAACGACAACGGTGGCAAGGTCAAGTCCCTGGGCACGTTCCTCGAAGGCGAGGATAAAGTGCTGGTCTGCACGCACGCCACCTTCCGCTTCGCGGTCGATGCCTACGGCGTAGAGGCATTCGACGACCGCTTGATCGCCATCGATGAGTTCCACCACGTTTCAGCGAACCCGGACAACAAGCTCGGCCTGCACCTGGGACAGTTCATCGTGCGCGGCAAGGCCCACATCGTCGCCATGACCGGCTCCTATTTCCGGGGCGACGCCGAGGCTGTGCTGGCCCCGCAGGATGAGTCGAAGTTCGATACTGTCACCTACACGTATTACGAGCAGCTCAACGGCTACGAGTACCTCAAGCAACTCGACATCGGCTACTTCTTCTACAGCGGGCCTTACGTTGATGACATCCTCAACGTCCTCGATCCCACCGTGAAGACCATCGTCCACATCCCCAACGTCAATTCGCGCGAGAGCACGAAGGACAAGATGCGCGAGGTCGAGCACATCATCGAGGCGCTGGGGGAGTGGCATGGCATCGAGGCCGCGACCGGCTTCCAGCTTGTTAAGTGCCCCGATGGTCGCATTCTGCGGATCGCTGATCTTGTCGATGATGACCCCGCGAAGCGTGATCGCGTGTCTGCCGCGCTCAAGGACCCGGCGCAGAAGAACAACCGCGATCATGTGGACATCATCATCGCGCTGGGCATGGCGAAAGAAGGCTTCGACTGGATTTGGTGCGAGCACGCCTTGACCGTGGGCTACCGCGCCAGCCTGACGGAGATCGTGCAGATCATCGGGCGTGCTACACGGGATGCGCCGGGCAAGACCCGCGCGCGGTTCACCAACCTGATCGCCGAGCCGGACGCGAGCGAGCAGGCCGTCACCGAGGCCATCAACGATACGTTAAAGGCCATCGCAGCGAGCCTGCTGATGGAGCAGGTGCTTGCCCCGCGCTTCGAGTTCAGACCGAAGAACGCAGAGAGCGGCCCAACGCCAGACTTCGATTATGGCGAGGATGACTACGACCCGAACCGGTGCAATATCGGTGTCAATGAGCAGACGGGGGCGTACCAAATCGAGATCAGGGGCCTCGCCGAGCCCAAGAGCAAGGAAGCTGCGCGCATTTGTCAGGAAGACCTGAATGAAGTCATCGCTGCCTTCGTGCAGGACAAGTCCATCATCGAGCGCGGCCTGTTCGATGAGGAACTGGTGCCCGAGGAGCTGACGCAGGTTCGCATGGGCAAGATCATCAAGGACAAGTATCCCGAGCTTGATGCTGAAGATCAGGAAGCCGTGCGCCAGCACGTCATCGCCGCCCTCAACCTCACGCAACAGGCCAAGCAACTTGTCACCGAAGGCGAGGGCGAGGCATCGCCCAACACCGCTCTGATCGACGGCGTGCGCCGCTTTGCGATGGACGTGCGCGAGCTGGACATCGACCTCATCGACCGCACCAACCCCTTTGGCGAGGCCTACGCCATCCTCGCCAAGACCATGAGCGAGGACAGCCTGAAGCAGGTCGCGGCGGCCATCTCGGCCAAGCGTACGGGGCTGGCGCCGGACGAGGCAAAGGAGTTGGCCGTGCGCGCCGTCCAGTTCAAGAGGGAGCGCGGGCGTGTTCCGGGGCTCGATTCCCAGGATGCGTGGGAGCGGCGCATGGCCGAGGGCGCGGCTGCCTTCATGCGCTTCAAGGCGGAGGGGCGCTATGAGTGAGCTCGATCTGGATGATCTCGCTGCGGAGCTGGCCGAGTTTGCCGCGCCCGAGAAGAAGGGAGGACGCCCGGCCAGCGAAGAGCGCGTCATCGCGGGGTTCGAGGAAATCCAGTGTTTCTTTGATGCACACGGGCGTGCACCGCAGCACAGTGAAGACCACATATTCGAGCGCCTTTACGCCGTGCGGCTCGACCGCTTGCGTGCGCTCCCGGATTGCCGTGCCCTGCTTGAGCCGCTGGACCATCAGGGCTTGCTTGCTGCTGCGCCAGCCGCTGCCGCTCCGGCGGAGGAAACCATCGACATCGACGATCTGGCCGCCGAGCTGGCGGGCGTCGCCGACGCGGACGACATCACGGTCCTGCGCCATGTTCGCACCAGCGCCGATAAGCGCGCCGCCGAGGAAATCGCCGATCGCAAGCCCTGCCCGGACTTCGAGGCATTCAAGCCACTATTCGAGCGCGTAGCTACGGAAGTCAAGATTGGCTTGCGCCAGTCCCAATCCATAGAGGCGGGCCGCCGCGCGGTTGAGGCTGGGGACTTTTTCGTTCTCGATGGCATCACGCTCTACGTCACCGAGGTCGGCGAGCCGCTGAAAACCACCGCCGGGGAAGTGGACCGCCGCCTGCGCCTCATCTTCTCCAACGGCACCGAGAGCAATCTGCTGCTGCGCTCGCTCCAGCGCGCGTTCTACAACGACCCCGCCGCGCGGCGGCTTGCCTCGCCCGAGAGCGGGCAACTCTCCTTCGGTGGCGAACTTGAGGCCGATGATGTCGAAAGCGGCACGATCTACGTCCTGCGCTCCTTGTCCGATCATCCCTACGTCGCGCAGTACCGCGACATCATTCACAAGATGGGCGTGACCGGTGGAAGGGTGGAAACGCGCATCACTAATGCCGAGCACGATGCCACCTACCTGCTTGCAAAGGTCGAAGTCGTTGCAACCTACAAGCTCGCCGGGATCAATCGCACCCGGATGGAGAATCTGTTCCATAGGCTGTTCACACCCGCGCGGTTGAATATCACCATCAACGACCGCTTCGGCCACCCCGTGCAACCCGAGGAGTGGTTCCTCGTTCCGCTGTTCGTCATCGACGAGGCAGTCGCGCGCATCAAGGATGGCAGCATCACCAGTTACATCTACGATCCCAATGCCGCGAGGCTGGTGAAGGCAGAAGAGAGCCGCGACGCATGATTAGATTAGCTCTGGCCGCCGGCCAGGATAAACGCCAGGAGGAAGGAACATGACAAAGCCGCACCAGGAAGACCAGGCTGAGCCGTTTTTCATCACCGAGGAAGCCGAGGCTGAGCCGCTCGCTGCCGAGTATGTGTTCGAGCCGCCCGGTCACGCCAAGACAATCAGCCTACCCAAAATCCTGGCAGGCCTCACCGATGCCAAACTGGCAACCTGGCCCAGCGTGCTATCGAAGGGAGAGATTAAACGCCGGCTGGGCAGTACATTCGAGGTAGAACGATGAGCATGGCATTATCGGCGCACACTGTCATAATATGTTGTTTTTTAACGTGTTTTATGAAAAACGATAATCGAACGGGAGTGAAAGCAGCCGGAAGAAGCCCGGAGGCTTTTCCTGAATAAACTCAGGGTGGACTGGAAATCTCGGTAAGCGCATCCGCAACCGGTCCGATATCGGAGGCATCCACTGCAAAATCCCCGAGAGAGACGATTCCCACCAGTCGTTGTTCGGCGTTCACGACCGGCAGGCGGCGAATCTGGTTGTCGCTCATGATCTCGGCTGCCTCCTCTATCGAATCATCCTCATGAGCCCATATCACCTCTTCGGACATGATTTCACTGACCGGAGTGCTTGGTCCCCTGCCCTCCGCCACCGCTCTGATGGCGATATCGCGATCAGTGATGACACCCAGCAACTGCTCTTCATCTCCCACGGGCAAAAGCCCGAAGTCGCCGTCGCGCATTTCCTGGGCCGCCTCCTCGATGGTTGCATCCGGGCTGATGGTCTGCACATCCGAACTCATTACTTCGCTTATCCTTTGCATATCATCCTCCTCATCGACTCGATGCGGCGTCACGGACGCAAATAATCAAAGCGGTTTGCGGCCGCTGATTATGCGAAGCAGAATCACTACGATGGCTATTACCAGAAGAAGGTGTATGAAACCGCCCATCGTATAGGAACTGACCAATCCCAGTAACCACAGGATAATCAAAACAACAGCGATTGTATAAAGCATGATAGCCTCCTTTTCATTATCATGAAGCCAGCAGCAAGTGCATCATTCTGGCCTCCATAACGCCTGCTCTGCTGGCCAGGGGTATTCATCAAGCCCGCCATTCTGAGTATTGGGCCGATGGAAAACCTCTCGCAAGAGGAACCTGTTCAGAGATGTCAACGGCAATTTAAAACTGATACAGTTTTTTCGGAATCGGCAATTGAAATTTGATACACCCCTTTGTTGTGTTATTGGTGTTGCCGATTGATTTTTTACAATTGCATATCCTCCTTTTCGATGGGTTTGTTCCGGGTCAGCAACCCGGCGCGGCGCTTGTCGCGTAAACGGAAGCTTTCTCCCTGAATCGAGGCCGCATGAGCGTGGTGCAACAGTCGATCCAGCATGGCGGCCGTGAGCGTGGCATCCCCGGCGAAGGTTTGATCCCACTGCCCGAACGGCAGATTGCTCGTCAAGATCATGCTGCCTTTTTCATAGCGCCTGGCAATCACCTGGAAGAACAGGTTGGCCTGTTCCTGGCTCATCGGCAAATAGCCGATCTCATCGATGATCAACAACCGATACGGATTGACGAAACGCCTGAGTGCCTCGGCAAGCTGGTTTTGCCGGTGCGCAGTCGTCAGAATCAACAACAGGTCGGCGGCGGTGATGAATCGAACCTTGATGCCTGCTTGCGTAGCGGCGTAGCCCAAAGCGATGGCGATGTGTGTCTTTCCAGTGCCGCTTGGCCCAAGCAACACCACGTTCTCGGCTCGCTCGATGAAGGCAAGGCTTGCCAGTT
>Ga0209941_1000225_pt1 | contig 95363 bp, 85 predicted proteins | sample ThiBiot_300_plan_FD_183945 | JGI IMG/M metagenome (GOLD analysis project Ga0209941, IMG submission 183945) | Wastewater bioreactor microbial communities from Cape Town, South Africa - Thiocy_solids_1 (SPAdes) | ecosystem: Engineered > Bioremediation > Thiocyanate > Unclassified | place: South...
GCGACCACGCGCCGTTCGCAGAATCTGAGCGGATCAGCAAGAAACTGAACCGCGAGAGCTTTGCGATGCCCGCCTGAGGGCGGGCACGCCGGCCCTCGGAAAACCGTCACCAGAAAAGAAGAAGTCATCCCACCACGCTTGCGACGAGATTGATCGACCATCATGGCCAAACGGGTCCACCCCACACGCATTGACGCCGATAACACTTCCGGCTCACCCGCAGCCGCTTGTATCGATTGGCGCATGTGTGACGCAGATTCCATGTCGGCACGGGACATCAACGATCCCACCCCAGATGCCGGATATACGGCTGCAGGCGATTCCCAACAGGCCACCCTATCGGTTAGTTTCTTGCGCTTGAGGGGGAGTCCATATAGGATGTGTCGGGTCTGCTCGTGCGCGGCACGCTGCTCGTGACCTTCGAGGACCACACCGAGCATCAGGCGCAGGCCGAGCTGTTGCGCAAGCTCGCCTATGTCGATGGGCTGACCGGCATCGCCAACCGGCGCAGCTTCGACGAGATGCTGGCCAACGAGTGGAGCCGCTGCGCGCGCAGCCGCTCGCCACTGGCGCTCCTGATGATAGACATCGATCATTTCAAGGCCTACAACGACCTGTATGGGCACCAGAAGGGCGACGCCTGCCTGCAGTCGGTGGCCGCCGCGCTGTCCGGCTGCATGGCGCGGCCCCATGATGTCGTGGCGCGTTATGGTGGCGAGGAATTCGTCTGTCTGCTCCCCGAATGCGATCTGGCGGGCGCCCGTGTGGTGGCCGAGCGGCTGTGCGGTGCGGTTTACGGACAGGCCATTGCCCACGAGAGCTCGCCCGTGGCCGCCGTGGTCACCATCAGTATTGGCGTGGCCTGTGGCATGCCCGAAATCGGCACGGAGCCGGCCGTGCTCGTCGAGCAGGCCGACGCACGCCTGTATGGCGCCAAGAAGGCAGGACGCAATGGCATCTTCGATGGAACAGGTCAAAAAACATAGCTGCTCGCGCGCTTTCCATCAAGATTTGACCGTGTTTTTGCCATAATTCATGGCCATGATGATCGAGAAATCACCCACCCAGCTGCCTGGCGCCAATCCGCTCGATTGGCCCGTGGCTGCGGGCTGGGTGCCGTTGGTGCGGACGTTTTTCGCCGAGGCCGCGGGGCAGGCCCTGCTGGCCTTTCTGCGCGAGCGGCTGGCGGCGGGCGCCAGCGTCTTCCCGCCCCGGCCCCTGCGGGCGCTGGAGCTCACGGCGCCCGAGGACGTGCGCGTGGTCATCCTCGGGCAAGACCCCTATCATGGCCGCGGCCAGGCCGAGGGACTGGCGTTTTCCGTGGCGCCGGGTGTGGCGCTGCCGCCGTCGCTGCGCAACATCTTCAAGGAACTGCAGCGCGACCTGGGCACGCCGTGGCCGAACTTTCCCGAGCCCGGCGGCTCACTTGTGAAGTGGGCGCGCCACGGCGTGCTGCTGCTCAACACCTCGCTGACCGTCGAGGAAGGGCGGCCCGCGAGCCACGCCGGCAAGGGCTGGGAGCAACTCACCGACGCGGTGATCCGCCAGGTGGCCGAGGGCGATCGCCCGGTCGTCTTCATGCTCTGGGGCAGCCACGCGCAGACCAAGCGTGCGCTGATCCCCGCCGATCGCGGCCATCTGGTGCTCTGCGCCAACCATCCTTCGCCGCTGTCGGCGCAGCGCCCGCCGGTGCCTTTCATCGGCTGCGGCCACTTCGGCAAGGCCAGGGCCTTCCGGCTTGCGCACGGGGGCTGACGGGTGGCACCCGCAGTCGGCCCCGTCACGATCTGAAACGCTTGAATCACCCACCGACGCAGTAAGCTTGTGCCCGTTACAGGAGTTGCCATGCCATTGCGAGACCCCACTGAATTGCGCCCGCCACGAGCCCGAAGCCGCTGGGGCCTCGCGCTGCTGGCGCTGCTGATCGTGGCGGCCGCCGGCTTCGGCTGGTATTGGTGGACGGCGCGCCACGCCCCGCAACCCGTGGCGGCGACCCCACCCGCGGCCACGGCGCAGACGGCGCCGGTGCAGCAACCCGCCGAGCCCGAGGCGCCGCCGCCTGCCGCGGCACCGGTGGACAGTGGCGCGCCGCAAAATCCGGTCGAAGAACCCGAGGCGCCCCAGCCTGCGCTGCCCGCGCTCGCCGATTCGGACGCGACGGTCGGCAAGGCGATCAAGGAGCTGCTGGGTGCGCAGCGGGCCGAAGCCTTCCTGCAGCTCGATGGCTTTGTGCGCCGTGTCGTGGCCACGGTGGACAACCTCGCGCGCGAGCAGGCGCCCGCGCAACGGTGGCCCGTGCACCCCATGCAGGGGCGCTTCACGGTCGAGGAAGCAGGGGGTGCGCAGCAGATCTCTGCGGCCAACGCCGTGCGCTACGACGCCTTCGTCTCGTTTGCCGAGGCCGTCCCCGTCGAAGGGGCGGCACGCGTGTACACACAGCTGTACCCGCTGTTTCAGGTGGCCTATGAGGAGCTGGGCTTTCCCGGCAAGTATTTCAACGACCGGCTCGTGGCCGTGATCGATCACCTGCTCGCCGCGCCCGAGCCGCAAGAGCCCGTGGCCGTGCACCTGGTGCAGGTGGCGGGGCAGGTGCCTTCGTTGCGGCCCTGGGTGCGCTACGAGTACGCGGACCCGCGGCTGCAGGCGCTCTCGGCAGGGCAGAAGATCATGGTGCGTGTGGGCTTGAAGAACGAGCGGCGCCTGAAGGCTGTCCTGTCCAAGGTGCGTGCGCGCGTGGCCAAGGCCAGGCCGCAGGGTGGCCAGTAAGCGCATGCTCCATTTTGCGGCCAACCTGTCCATGCTCTACGGCGAGCATGCGTTTCTTGAGCGCTTCGCCGCCGCCGCGGCCGATGGTTTCGAGGGCGTCGAGTATCTGTTCCCTTATGCTTTCGAGCCCGCCGAAATCGCCGGGCGTCTGCAGGGTGCAGGTCTGACGCAGGTGCTGTTCAATGCCCCGCCGGGCGATTGGGGCGCGGGTGAGCGCGGCATTGCCTGCCTGCCCGGGCGCGAGGCAGAGTTTCGCTCCGGCTTTCTTCAGGCCCTGGCGTATGCGCACGAGCTGCATTGCACGCGCGTGCACGTCATGGCCGGCGTGGCGCCCGCGGATGCGCAAAGGCCTCCATTGCGCGCCCGCTACCTGGCCAACCTGCAATGGGCCGCCGAGCAGGCGCGGCCCGCAGGCGTGCAGGTGCTGATCGAACCGATCAACCGGCGCGACTTTCCGGGCTATTTCCTCACGCATCAGGACGAGGCGCATGCCGTCGTGCAGGAGCTCGGCTGCCCCAATCTCATGGTGCAGATGGACCTCTACCACTGCCAGATCGTCGAGGGCGATGTGGCGATGAAGATCCGCGAATACCTGCCTACGGGCCGTGTCGGCCACTTCCAGATTGCGGGGGTGCCCGAGCGCCACGAGCCCGACGAGGGCGAGCTGAACGTTCGCTACCTGTTGGCCGTGATCGACGAAGTCGCCGCCGCGAGCGGCTGGGACGGCTGGCTGGGCTGCGAGTACCGTCCACGCGCAGGGACGCGTGAGGGCTTGGCCTGGCTGCGCGAACTCAGGGCGCAGGGCGAAAGAACGCGTCCAGCAGCGGCTTGAGCGTGGGGAATTCTTGCTCGAAGCGCGTGGGGTCGACGAAGTACGCCTCGCAGGCCACGGCGAAAAATTCCCCGGGGGCGCTGGCGCCGTAGGCATCGAGCCACGGCCACTCGCCGCCAAAGCGTTCGGCCATCATCACCTGTTCGCGAAATTGCGTGTAGACCGCACTCCATGCGCGCCGCCACAGGCGTCGACCCTCGCGCACCGTCTTCGTTGCCATGAATCCGGGCGGCAGCGGCGGGCAGCCGTCGGCGTGCCCCGCCTTCATGTCGATCTTGTGCATGAATTCGTGGATCACGACGCTGCTGGCGTGCTGACCGGCCCCCTGCACGGCGGGCCAGACGAGCATGACCGGGCCATGCTCCATGGCTTCGCCCAGAAGCACTTCGTTGTAGTGGTGCACCACACCCGCGGCGTCCATGGTTTCGCGATGCGCGAGGGCCTCGGTCGGGTGCACGACGATGCCCACGAAATCGTCGTACCAGGAAAGCGCCTGTCGTGGAGACCCCCAGTGCAGCAGCGGCAGGCAGGCCTGCGCGGCGATCGCCACGGCCATCTCGTCCGTGATCGCGAGGCCACGCGCGCCGGTGAACTCCTTGCGGCGCAGAAAGAGAGCGGCGAGCGCGCGCAGCTTGGCCTGATCCTGCAGGGGCAGCGTCGCGAGAAACGGGTAGTGCGCCACCGTCGGCAGCCACAGCGCATCGCTGATGGGGTGCACGGGCGCCACCAGCGCCACCAGCCGGTGCAGCAGGCGTGCGGCGGCGGGGTGCACTACGCTGCCTCTGGCGCCAGCCGCTGCGCGCCCTGGGCAGACAGGCGCAGCACCTCGGCGCGTGGCGCTGCGTCGTCGTCCACATCCCAATCGGTCAGCACATGGCGCACCAGGCCTGGCGCCAGCAGGTGGTCCGCCGGGCGGTGCGTGTGGCCATGCACGAGCGCCTGGGCGTGGGCGGCCTGGAGCCAGGCGAGGGCCGCGTCGCGGTCCACATCCGCGTAGGTGACCACAGCCCGTTTGCGTGATTCGCTTTCGCTGCGGATGCCGCGCGCCTGCGTGCGCCGCGCCGCCAGCGGCTGTGCCAGCCACTGCGTCTGCCAGTCGCTGGCGCGGACCATGCGACGAAACTGCTGGTAGGGCAGATCCTCCAGGCACAGCGCATCGCCATGGCTGAGCAGCCAGCGCAGGCCACCGAGCGCCAGTGCGGTGGGATCGGCCAGCAGCGTGATGCCGGTGGCTTGGGCAAAGCCATCCGACACCAGGAAATCGCGATTGCCGTGCATGAAAAATGTCGGGCGGCGCGCGGCCGCATCGTGCAGGATGGCGCAGACCCGGCCCTCGAAGCTGCCGGGCTCGCGCAGCGCATCGTCACCGACCCAAACTTCAAACAGATCGCCGAGGATGACCACGGCATCGGCCCGGGTGGTCTCCAGATAGCTCTGCAGCGCCCGCAGCGTCGCCGGGTGGGCGGCGTCCAGATGCAGGTCCGAAATGCAATCGACCGCGCGCCATGCGTCCGGTGCCACCAGCTCGGCAATGGGCGGTGGCGCGTCGGTCATGTTCAGAGCGCGACGGCCTTGTCGATCACCACCGCGTCGAACGGCACGTCATCGTGGTAGCCCTTGCGCGTGGTGCGCACCTTGCGGATTTCATCGACCACGTCCTGACCCTGCACCACCTTGCCGAAGACGGCATAGCCCCAGCCCTGGCCCGTGGGTGCCGTGTGGTTCAGGAAGTCGTTGTCCACCACGTTGATGAAGAACTGCGCCGTGGCGCTGTGCGGATCGCCCGTGCGTGCCATGGCAATCGTGTACTTGTCATTCTTCAGCCCGTTGGCCGCTTCGTTCTGGATCGGAGCATCGGTGGGTTTCTGCTGCATGTCGGCGGTGAAGCCGCCGCCCTGGATCATGAAGTTCTTGATCACGCGGTGAAAGACCGTGCCGTCATAGTGGCCCTTGTTCACATAGGCGAGAAAGTTGGCGGTCGATGCCGGCGCCTTCTCGTCGTCGAGCTCCAGCACGATCACGCCGGGCGTGGCCGTGTCGGCCACGTTGAGGGTCACGTTCAATTGGACTTGGGGGTGGCTCATGGGGTTTCCTTAAGGGAGGAGAGTGGCGGATTCGATGATGACGGGCGTGGTCGGGACGTTCTGATAGGGGCCGCGGTTGCCCGTGGCCACCGCCTTGATCTTGTCCACCACGTCCTGGCCCTGCACCACCTTGCCGAAGACGGCGTAGCCGTGGCCATCGGGGCTGGGGGCGTTCAGGCCGTCGTTGTTCTTGACGTTGATGAAGAACTGCGCCGTGGCCGAGTCCGGGTTGCCGGTGCGGGCCATGGCGATGGTGTATTCATCGTTCTTCAGGCCGTTCTTGGCTTCGAGCGGGATGGGCGCCCGCGTGGGCTTTTGCGCCATGTCGGGCGTGAAGCCGCCGCCCTGGATCATGAAGCCGTTGATTACGCGGTGAAAGATCGTGCCGTCGTAGTGCTTGTCCTTGACGTACTGCAGGAAGTTCTCCACCGTCTTGGGGGCCTTGGCCGGATCGAGCTGCACCACGATGGTGCCCAGGCTGGTCTTGAGCTGGACCTTGGGGGTGGCCTGCTCTGCCGCGTGCAGCGGCAGAGCCAGCGCGCCTGCCGTGGCCGTGAAAAGGGCCCATGAGGCCATGCGTCGGTTCATCATCCAATGATTCCTTTAATGAAAATGCGCCAGGGCATGCCATGGCGCGTCTGGTAGGGGTAGTGTGCCGAACCAGTGCGTGGGCCGCTTTCGGATATCCGGCACGCCGCCTTACTTGGTGGCGGCATCCGGCGCGGCCGGCGCCGCCGCAATCGGGGCAGCCGCGGTTGTTGCCGATGCGGCTGCGCCGGTGCGCGCGGAGAACAGCTCGCGGATCAGGGCCAGCTTGGGCTTGATCGCCTCGCCGTGCCCGGGATCGAGCTGCAGCGCCTTGTCGTAGGCCTGGGCGGCCAGCCTGGCGTAGATATCGCCCAGGTTCTCGTGGGCCGTGGCGTAGCCGGGGTTGGTGCGGATGGCCATTTCGAGGGCCGTGCGCGCCTTGTCGAGCTGGTTTCCCTGCGCGTACAGCACGGCGAGGTTGTTGTAGGGCTCGGGCAGTTCGGGGTAATCGCGCGTGAGCCCGGTGAAGGTCTCGATGGCTGCCTGGGTCTGCTTGCCTTCGCTCTGGGCCACACCGCGCAGAAAGCGCAGTTGCGGATCCTTGGGTGTGGTGGCCAGGCGCTGCTCCACCTGCACCAGGGCCTGCGAGGCCTTGCCGTCCTTGAGCAGCGCGGTGATGTCGTCGTAGCTGTCCGCATGCGCCGCCGAGGCAGCGAGCAACGCGGCGGCCGCGGCCAGTTGCAGGAAGCGGATCAGCGAGAAGCGGGAGGCAGGCATGGGAGGACGGCGCGCAAGGCGGCGGTGCACCAGCGATTTATACTGCGGCGATTCTATCCGAGGGGGTGTTCCCGAAGCAGCGAGCGTGCCGCAGGCGGCAGGCTGCACTGGCGGAGCCTCGTGAACGTTCCATGAGTTTGCGTATCTACAGCACGTTGGCGCGTGCGGTGCAGCCTTTTGCCCCGATCGAGAGCGGTCACGTGCGCATGTACGTGTGCGGCATGACGGTGTACGACCTGTGCCATCTTGGCCACGCGCGCTCGATGATCGCCTTCGACGTGGTCCAGCGCTGGCTGCGCGCTTCGGGCTACCGCGTCACTTATGTGCGCAACATCACCGACATCGATGACAAGATCATTCGCCGGGCGGTGGACAACGGCGAGAGCATCCGCGACCTGACCGACCGGATGATCGCCGCCCTGCATGAGGATGCGGATGCGCTCGGCATCGAGCGCCCCACGCATGAGCCGCGCGCCACCGATTACGTGCCGCAGATGCTTGCGATGATCGGTACGCTGGCCAACAAGGGTCTGGCCTACCAGGCGGCGGAAGGCGGCGATGTGAACTACGCCGTGCGCCGGTTTCCGGGCTACGGCAGGCTTTCGGGCAAGTCGCTCGATGAACTCAACGCGGGCGAGCGCGTCGCGGTGCAGGACGGCAAGCGCGATCCGCTGGACTTCGTGCTGTGGAAATCCGCCAAGCCCGAGGAACCCGCCGAGGTGAAGTGGCAAAGCCCCTGGGGCGCCGGGCGTCCGGGTTGGCATATCGAATGCTCGGCCATGGGCTGCGCGCTGCTGGGGGAGAGTTTCGACATCCATGGTGGCGGCGCGGATCTGGCCTTCCCGCACCACGAGAATGAAATTGCGCAGAGCGAGGGCGCGACTGGCCAGCCCTTTGCGCAGGTCTGGATGCACAACGGCTTCATCAACGTGGACAACGAGAAGATGTCCAAGAGCCTGGGCAACTTCTTCACCATCCGCGACGTGCTCAAGGTCTACGACGCCGAGACGGTGCGCTTCTTCGTCGTGCGCAGCCACTACCGCAGCCCGCTCAACTACAGCGATGCGCATCTGGACGATGCGCGCGCCGCGCTCAAGCGCCTGTACACCGCGCTGGCAGAAGTTGCGCCGGCGCCCGCCGAGGTGGATTGGCGTGAGCCGCATGCGGCGCGCTTCAAGGCGGCGATGGACGAGGACTTCGGCACGCCCGAGGCCGTGGCTGTCCTGTTCGATCTTGCGAGTGAGGTCAACCGCAGTCGCAGCGCCGCCGCGGCCGGCTTGCTCAAAGCCCTGGGCGGCCATCTTGGTCTGCTGCAGGCAGACCCTCTGGCCTATTTGCAGGCGGGCAGTCGGCTCGATGAGGTGGCGATTTCCGAGCAGATCGCCGCGCGCGCGGCCGCCAAGGCCGCCAGGAACTGGACTGAAGCCGACCGCATTCGTGAGCAGCTGCTGGCGCGGGGCATTGCGCTCAAGGATGGCCCTCAAGGCACGACCTGGGAGGTCATTTGATGATTGAATTCGATTGTAAGGCTTGCTGCTCAAGCGCTGGAAGCTATGAATAAGAGAGTGGTTGACCCTGCGGCAGATCAACCCGACTACTGGTCCGAGGCCTGCAGTTACCTGATGAAGAAGGACAGGGTGCTGCGCCGCCTGATTCCACGGCGCGCGGACGATGTCCTGCGGCCCAAGCCCGATCCGTTCGCCACGCTGGCGCGCTCCATCCTCGGCCAGCAGGTGTCGGTGGCGGCGGCGCAGCGCATCTGGGAGCGCTTTGCCGCGCTGGCGGGCGAGATCACGCCCCAGGGCGTGCTGCGCCTGAAGGTGGACGACATGCGCGGCGCAGGCCTGTCGGCGCGCAAGGTGGAATACCTCGTCGATCTGGCGCTGCACTTCGATGGCGGGCAATTGCATGTGGACGCGTGGCCGTCGATGGACGACGAGGCCATCGCGCAGGAGCTGATGGCGATACGCGGCATCGGCCGCTGGACGGCCGAGATGCTGCTCATCTTCCACCTGGCCCGGCCCAATGTGCTGCCGCTCGATGACGTGGGGCTGGCACGCGGCATCAGCCAGCATTATTTTTCGGGTGAAGCCGTGAGCCGCAGCGAAATCCGCGAGGTGGCGCAGGCCTGGGCACCCTGGTGCAGCGTGGCGAGTTGGTATATTTGGCGGTCATTGGATCCGCTGCCGGCCTGAACATCCGGCAAGCGGCGGGCATGGCCTGTGCCAGCCGCCCGAGGAGAGAACAACTTGGCAAAAAAAACCTTCCTGGATTTCGAGCAGCCGATCGCGGAGCTTGAATCCAAAATCGAGGAACTGCGCTACGTGGACAGCGAGAGCGCGGTCGACATTTCCGAAGAGATCGGGCAGCTCACCAAGAAGAGCCTGCAACTGACCAAGGACATCTACAGCAGCCTCACGCCCTGGCAGATCACCAAGATCGCACGCCACCCCGATCGCCCGTACACGCTCGACTATGTCGCGGAAATTTTCACCGACTTCACCGAGATGCATGGCGATCGCCACTTCGCCGATGACCAGAGCATCATCGGTGGCCTGGCGCGTTTCAACGGCAATGCCTGCATGGTGATCGGACACCAGAAGGGCCGCGGTACCAAGGAGCGCACGGCGCGCAACTTCGGCATGACGCGCCCCGAGGGTTACCGCAAGGCGCTGCGCCTGATGAAGACGGCGGAAAAATTCAAGCTGCCGGTGTTCACCTTCGTCGATACGCCCGGCGCGTTCCCCGGCATCGATGCGGAGGAGCGCGGCCAGTCCGAGGCCATCGGGCGCAACATCTACGAGATGGCGCGCCTGGAGGTGCCCATCATCACGACCATCATCGGCGAAGGCGGCTCGGGCGGCGCGCTGGCCATTTCGGTGGCCGATCAGCTCATCATGCTGCAGTACTCGGTCTACTCGGTCATCAGCCCCGAGGGCTGCGCCTCCATTCTCTGGAAGACGAGCGACAAGGCCCAGGACGCGGCCGAAGCCATGGGCGTGACGGCGCATCGCCTGAAGGCCCTGGGTGTGATCGACAAGATCGTCAACGAGCCCGTGGGCGGTGCGCATCGCGACCCCAAGCAGATGGCCGCCTATCTCAAGCGCGCGCTCGGCGATGCCTACCGCCAGCTGGCGGACCTCAAGGTCAAGGAACTGCTCGAGCACCGCTACGAACGTCTGCGTGGCTACGGGCGCTTCTCGGACACCAAGGCCGACAGCCGCTGAGCGGCTGCGCGTGAGCGTATGCCGCGATCGCGCCTCATGACCTCATGGCGTGTTTTGCTCCCCACGCCGGTGCCGCGGTGCCAGGTGCCCGATGACACAGTCGTTTGAGGCGGCGATCGCCGACTTCACACCGGGTTTGCCGCTTGCCATCGGCTTGAGCGGGGGCGCCGACTCCACCGCCTTGCTGCTGGCCTGCGCGCGCCGCTGGCCCGGGCAGGTCCATGCCTTTCATGTGCACCATGGCCTGCAGGCGGCGGCGGACGATTTCGTGCGCCGGTGCGAGTCGCTGTGCGCCGCGCTGGTGGTGCCGCTCGCCGTCCGGCACGTTAACGCGCGCCACGCATCGGGAGAGAGCCCGGAAGCCGCTGCCAGGCATGCGCGTTATGAGGCTTTTCATGACATGGCGCTTGCTGGTCAAGCGCAACCAGCTATTAAAAACATTGCGTTGGCGCACCATGCGGACGATCAGGTGGAAACGCTCCTGCTGGCGCTCTCGCGCGGCTCTGGCGTGGCGGGGCTGGCGGCCATGCCCGCGTGCTGGCAGCGCGGCGGCATCACCTGGCATCGCCCCCTCCTGAGGGTGGCGGGCAGCGAGGTGCGTGCGTGGCTGTGCGCGCAAGGGGTTTTGTGGGTGGAGGACCCGAGCAACCAGGACGAGCGCTACACGCGCAACCGCATACGCCAGCAGCTGCTTCCCGTGCTCGAGCGGGTCTTCCCGGGGTTCCGCGACACCTTTGCGCGCTCCAGCCGCCATGCGGCGCAGGCGGCCGAACTGCTGCGCGACTTGGCCCACGCTGATCTGCGGGTCGTGGGCGTTCCGCCGGCTCTCGCGGCACTGCAGGGCCTGAGCCCGGCGCGGCAAGCCAATGTGCTGCGCCACTGGCTGCAATTGCACCACGGCACGACGCCCAGCAGCGCCCAGTTGCAGGCCTTGCTTTCTCAGATCGGTGCTTGCACCACGCGCGGCCACCATATCGACATCAAGGTGGGGCGGGGCTTCGTACGCCGCAATGGTCCAAACCTGGATTGGTACAATCAAAAGCTTTTCTGATTTCACTGCAGGCGCTGCCACATCGCGTGATCAGTGCCGACTGACGCACACTTTCATGGCCTTGTACGTTCATAAATACGGTGGTACCTCGATGGGCTCCACCAAGCGCATACGCAATGTGGCGCGGCGCGTCGCCAAATGGGTGCACGCCGGCCACCAGGTGGTGGTGGTGCCCAGCGCCATGAGTGGCGAAACCAACCGTTTGCTGGGCCTTGCCAAGGAAATCTGGCCAGGCAAGGCGAGCGATGCCTACCACCGCGAGCTCGATCAGCTTGCTGCCACGGGCGAGCAGGCCTCATCCGCCCTGCTGGCGATCGCGTTGCAGGGGGAAGGCCTGGCGGCGGTGAGCTTTGCGGGTTGGCAGGTGCCGGTGCGCACCGACAGCAGCTATACCAAGGCTCGTATCGAATCGATCGACGACAAGCACATCAAGGCCGAGCTCGATGCGGGCAAGGTCGTCATCGTCACGGGGTTTCAGGGCATCGACGCGGGCCACAACATCACCACGCTCGGACGTGGCGGCTCCGATACCTCGGCCGTGGCCATTGCCGCGGCCATCAAGGCGCACGAGTGCCTGATCTATACCGATGTTGACGGCGTCTACACCACCGATCCGCGCGTCGTGCCCGAAGCCAGGCGCCTGAACACGCTGAGCTTCGAAGAGATGCTGGAAATGGCAAGCCTGGGCAGCAAGGTGCTACAGATCCGTTCCGTGGAATTCGCGGGCAAGTACAAGGTGCCGCTGCGCGTGCTCTCGAGTTTCACGCCATGGGACATCGATATTGACGTGGAAGCCAAGTCCGGCACCTTGATCACCCTTGAGGAAGATGAGCAAATGGAAAAAGCGATCGTCTCCGGCATCGCGTTCTCGCGCGACGAGGCCAAGATTTCTATTCTGGGTGTGCCCGATCATCCGGGTGTCGCCTACCGCATCCTTGGCGCCGTGGCCGACGCGAGGATCGACGTGGACGTGATCATCCAGAACCTGAGCAAGGACGGTAAGACCGATTTCAGCTTCACCGTGCCACGTGGGGACCTCGATCGTGCAGCGACACTGCTACGCGAAAAGGTATTGCCCGAATTGGGTACCGATGAACTGGTGACCGACGCCAAAATCGCCAAGGTCAGCATCGTTGGTATCGGCATGCGCAGCCAGGTCGGTGTGGCGAGCACGATGTTTCGCACGCTCAGCGAGGAAGGCATCAACATCAAGATGATTTCGACCAGCGAAATCAAAACCTCGGTCGTGATCGACGAGAAATATGTCGAGCTTGCGGTGCGTGCGCTGCACCGCGCGTTCGGGTTGGACCAGTAGCCTCGGACGCGGTTTCCGCAGGCGAAATACCTGAAATTTCAGGCATAATGCGCAGTTCCTGGAGACGTGACCGAGTGGCCGAAGGTGCTCCCCTGCTAAGGGAGTATGGGGTGTTGAGCCTCATCAAGGGTTCGAATCCCTTCGTCTCCGCCAGCTTAGCTTTCTAGCTATGCTTTTTGAATAGCCCGACCCTCAAAAAGTCGGGTTTTTTCATGAGCATTTGCCACGAATTTGCCACGGCGCGCGCCACGTCGCATCTGTTCGCATCTATTCGTGCCACGGATTTGCCACGGCCGTGGCAAAAGTGGTGAGACCGCCTGATCTGCTTGCTTGGCAAAAAGGGGCAAGGTAAGATGATTGCGCTTGGGTGCATTTCGGTGCATTCATTCGCGGGCCAGTCCCGCCTATAACTCGCCGCGCCACCTGCGCGCGGCAACCCCTCAGGGGTGGCGCATCTTCCCAACGCCGCCACGCCTGAACATCATCGGCAGCGCTGTGCGCTGCTAGCCCGTGCCGGGGCTCTAAACGGCCGCTGCGCGCGTGACGCGCGCTGCGACGGGGCGCGAGTTTTTACATGACTGGAGATTTTCAGGGCACGGCTGCACCGCTGCTGCTTGACCTGCCTGGCGCTGCGCAGGTCCTCGGGTTTTCTGTACACCAAATGCGGCGTTTCGTCGCCGACCTGCCGGAGGGCTTCCCGCCCCCCTTGCGCCTGCGCGGGCGCATCTTCATCAAGCGCATTGAGCTCGAGCGTTGGGCGGCGGGTGACTACACGCCGCCCCAGCCAGTGGCACAGCCACAAACGCTGCGGCTCGCGCCGCTCGGGAGTGGTCGCCCTCGAGGGCGACCACGGAAGGAGGTGGCCACAGCGGGGAGGGCTTGACTATGGCCAGCTCCCTGAAATTGCCCACTCCGGCGCCTGATGGTGGCGAGGAGGTGGACATTGGGTACCTGCACAGTGTCTTGTGTCAAGTGGGCCTGCCGCGGCGTCGGTTTGAGGGCAAGGAGTTCATGCGACGAAACGGTGCCGCCTGGATGAGTGTTCAGGCGGGGCGTGTGGACAACGGCACGCGTGACGTCGAGCGCGGCGTGCCCTACGGCGCCACCCCGAGGTTGCTGCTCGCGTGGATCTGCACGAGGGTCCTGCGGGAGCGCTCGCTTGAGCTTGAGCTTGGTGACAACCCGCGCCAGATGCTTTTGCAGCTCGGCGTCGGGGCGCAGCCGCGCCGCTATGAGGCGCTGCGCGAAGGGCTGTTTGACCTGGCTGCGGCCAGGTTCCAGCTTGGGTTTGCAGGCCGCACCCTGAATGCGCAGCCCGTCCAGCGGCTGCGGGTTTGGGGGGCAGGAAGGCCGGCGGCCATCACCATCGACCTTGCCTTCGCGGCTGACCTTCGGCTGCACGCCGTGCCGTTGGATTCTCAGGCGCTGGCGCGCCTGAGCGGCAGCGCCTTGGCATTGGATGTGTACACGTGGCTTGCACAGCGCCTCTGCAAGCTTGATGGAGACCTGTTCTTGGCGTGGCCCAGGCTTCATCTTCAGCTCGGGCAAGAGTACCAAGGCGCGCGCGGGAGTAAAGATTTCAGCGTGCAGGTGCGCCGGGCCCTCTCGTCGGTGCTGGAGGTTTACCCCGGGGCGCGGGTCTTGCAGCGCCCCGGAGGGCTCTTGCTGCAACCTTCTGATCCTCCTGTTGAGCGGCGGTGATGGCAAGTTTCACACATCACCCCCCAGGAGGGGGCAGGGGTTCACACATCGCCCCCCAGGGTTCACACATCACCCACCCCCAGAAAATTCACACATCACCCCCCTTCCTATTTCTCCCGATAGTTTTTTATTCATATAGGTGTTGCTGGTGGGTTGTGGATAACCCCGTGTTATCCACAGACCGCCCCCGCCAATGGCGGTGGCGGCGGGGTGCGTGCCGCCCCCCGGCCCCCCCGGGGCCTGCGGCCCCCTGGCGCCGCCTTCGCGGCGCAGGCACCCCCTCTTCGTCAAAAAAAAGAGGGGTTGAGGTAGCACGGGTTGAGCTCCTGTCAACCCCTGTTTTTCATCTTTTTCTACTGCTGGATGGGGTTGACAGGGAGGTGATGCATGAGACCTTGATGTCCATGAAGCACCAACTTTTCAAATCCATGAGCGTGTCCCTGCGCCAGGCGCAGGGCCGGGCTCTTGCCCTGCGGGTGGAGCCCGCTGCGGCGGTCTCCAGCGCCACGGGCGCCGCCGATCCCTCACGCGGGTACCAGGGGGAAGGCCAAGGCCATCCCCCTCGGCTGCGCCTCACCCCCTCAGGGGGCCCAAGGCGACCGCAAGCGGCCGCCTCTGAATCCGTATCCGGCACTTGCCGGCCCGGCCTGCGGCCGGAGTCAGTTGCCGCCCCTGGCGGCAATGGGGCGCTCGCCGCGCGGCGTCCGTCGCCCGTCAGAGGCACCGCCCAGCACCGTTCCCCTGATTCCTTCGCCTCTTCGGCCAACGCTAGTCCATGGGCGCGCCTGCGGCGCTTCGGCGTTCTGCGCGCGGCATTCATAAAGCTGCGCTTTACAAAGCTTCCGCGCTCCGAACTCCGACCATGGCCAACGCTATGGCACGGCGAAGAACTCAGGGGAACGGTGCAAGCAAAGGGCCGCTTGCACGGGCAACAGACAACAGTTGTCCCGGCTCTGAATCTTGGGGCCCGGTACATGAAAGGAGAAGCGTGATGACGGTCAAAACCATGGCAATAAAAATTCTTGTGCAGGGCTATCGCGATGCCTGGCCCGAAGAATTCAAGCGTGAACAGTTGGTTGCCGAGATTCAATATGAGTCGAAGGGCTACCACGATCGGGTTCTGTTCGATGAGAAGGGAATCTGGATCAACGCCGGGATTCTGCGACCGCTGCTGCATGTCGGCGTGCGTATCGATGCCGACGGGAAAGCAGCGTGGGACGTTGACGTGCGGGCGCACTTCAAAAAAATCGTCGCGGCGATGGCGGCGAGCGATCGGGGCTTGATCCGCGTCGGCCTGGCTGGCCCTGGCCCGACGGAAAAGAGCTGCAAGGTTCGGTTTTCCTGGGCGCTGCAGCTACCCGGCCGGATGGAGGCCGAGGAAATGAAGTTGCACACGGTCACGGTGCCCGCCTCAATGGTGGCTGAACGCGATGGCAAGCAGTGGATTCCGCGTTGGTTCGCCGTCCGCAAGTCTGTCGAAACCATCGAAGGCCAGTGGCGGGGGCGCCGGTCTGGGCCTGTGGACCCTGGATCTGTCCGTGTCAGTGGCCTTCACGACGAGCAGGCCCTGCCGGTGGAGGTGGCGGAGCGCGTCGCCGAGATCGAGGCGCGGCTTGAGCAGCTCGCATCCCAGATCGAGGAACTGGCCGTGCGCCATGCGCCCGCTGCGGTGCAACAGGCTGCGGAAGCCGCCGAGCGGCAAAAGCAATGGGAGGCAGGGCGCGAGCAGCGGCGCAGCGAGTCCGCGCAGCGTGAGAAGGCGGAGCAAGAACAACGCGAGCAGGCCAAGCGCGAGCGCGATGAGAAGGAGGCCGCCCGCAAGGCAAAGATGGAAACCGTGGAGAACGCGCGCGTCGTCTGGAGTGAACGCGTGGTTTCGCGCACCAGGAATGAGCAGTGGCTCGAGGAGTGCGAGGGGTGCACGGTCCGTTTTTCTGGCCAGCGCGTCTACATCACGACGCCCGATGGCGGCGAGGTGATCAAGACCCGCAACACCGTTCAGATCAACGGCGAGGCGCTGCCTGAGGGGCACGCCGTGCGGAAGTTTCTCGAGCGGCAGCAGCAAAAAGGAGAAGCGAAATGAGCACACAAAACACAAACGTCGTGATCAGCTATCAGCGCAACCGCTGGCACGCCCGCATGGGCGCCTGGGTCCCCGACGGGCAGGGTGTGGAGGGCGAGCCGAGCCTTGAAAAGCTGCTCTCGCAGCTCGCCGCCGCCGGCGTCACGTCGGTGCGGCTGGACCTGGCGGGCGTGCCCGCTGCAGACCGGTTTTCCGATGTGCACTACATGCGCGCGATGCGTTCCTGGCTGGACTCGATCCTGCCCGCCGTGCTTGCAGACTGGGCGGTCTCCGGATTTCATCTCGTCGCGTTTTGCTGGCTTGGTGGCGCATCCACCGGCGGAGCGGTTCTGTACGGGTTTGACGGTGTTGTCGAGGACCCCGAAGCGCGGGCCTCCGACCTGCGTGACGGCAGTACGGCCGTGGCCTCGATCCGCATCCCTGCGGTCACCGATCAACTCGTGAGTTTCAAGTGTTTGGTGGAAGATAAAGCGGCCAAGCTGGCTGCGCAATTGGAGAAGGAGTTCAACCATGAAACCGTCTAAATTCATCCTCGGCGCCCTTGCGGCAGCCGCCCTTGTGTGCTCCTCGGCGCACGCCGCCGGGGCCATCGACCAGGCCACGGAAACGACCCAGCTGATGAACAACATCGAGCTTGCGAGTCAGTACGCCAAGCAGATCGAGCAATACAAGACCCAGATCAATGAGTACACAACCCAGTTGCAGCAGTACGAGCGCCAGCTCAAGGACGCGCTGAATGTCAATGCCTATGTGCCGGGGATTGGCGCGACGGCTCTGGGCGCGGAATACAAAAATGTGGCGGCGGCGCGGCAGGCCTTCGAGGCACTTTTTGGCACGCTCGATGATCTCGGCCGTGACTGGCAGGCGAGGATGATGCGCGCGCGGTCGATGGACCTCGAACCCGATGAATATTGGAAGTGGGAGCAGGTTCGAATCGCGCAGGGAAGCCAGGACGCGCTGCGGCGCCTCGCCGACGAGCAGCGCATGCTCGACGACGTGCAGTCCGACTATGCCTTGGCCAAGGAATGGAACGAGCGCATCGCCGGGCAAGAGGGCATCAATGCGTCTCTGGGTCTGCTCAATACCCAGATGAATCGCATGCTCCAGCAGAACGCGCGAGTGGTCCAGATTCTTGCCCAGGCCAACGGCAGCGACAAGGCTGCAGAACAGCAAAAAGAAGCGGAGAGAGCGGAGCTCTCGCAGCAGCTACTACAACAGCAACAAGAGCGCGACCGAGCGGCGTACAACGCCGCCCGCCCGACCCCGCGTCCCGCCAAAAAACAGTGAGGCAAAACATGCAAAAACAGACCAGAACCCGAACGTTCTTTTTCCTCTTTTTCGGCTGGATCAGGGGCAAGGTTCAACTGCTGTTCAGCCTCTTGTCGCTGGCCTGCACCGTCATCACTTTTCTGGGGGTGCTGGGGCTGCTGCCGATGCTCCATTGGTCACTCATCTTGCTCGCCTTCGTGGGTACGTTCCTTTGCTTCGCTGCGGCCTGGTGGTACGACGATTTCCTGCGAAGCCTGGCCCCCGAGGGGACCGTCATCGGCAACCGATTCAAGCAATAAACGGCCTCCCGAATCCTCCTCAAAACCGGCGTATACGCCGGTTTTTTTCGTTCCTGGCCTGCGAAGTGGGCCACAAATATGGCCCGTTTCCGGCCCGCTTTCAGGGACAGAGCCGCCGCCAAGCGGCGTTTTCCGCCTGAATTCAGAGAACTGGCCCAGTTTTGGCCCGTTTTGGCCCAGGGACGCCAACCGGCGCCACAAAACTATTTGGGGTCGTCTCAGAAAACGGAAATTAAAGCACGCTAAGGCACGACAAGCGTGCGCATATGCTGCTTCACGGACTGAAGGGGCTGTTTTCCTGTTCCCGGTGCGGGCGATCCGGGCGTTGCGCGAAACCGCATAACCCGCTCAGTTAGTACTTGACGTTGAAGTAAGGGCCAAGGTCTATCGTAATGACGCGCGGCGCTCATGGCTTCTCCGGCCGGGAGTTCTCGCGCACCTGACCACACTTTTTTGGAGAAATACCATGACTACCAAACGCAAAGTCGAAGTTTTCAGCGCGGGATGCCCCTCCTGCCAGACCGCCATTGAACTCGTCAATCGCCTCGCATGCGGTTCGTGCGAGGTCTCAATCCTCGATATGAACGACATCAATGTGGCCAAACGCGCCCGTGATCTCGGTGTTCGGTCGGTGCCGGCGGTCGCCATCAACGGCCAGCTGGCTTCGTGCTGCTCCGGCAGCGGCATCGAGGAACAGGCGCTTCGCGCCGCTGGCCTCGGCCAAGCCTAGGCCTCCCCATCGGGCGCGCGCGTGCCTCTCGCTGGAAGCTCGCGATTAATTTCTTAGGCGGAACTCTTGACCATGGTGTTCACTCCAAAGTTTATATTAACACTTACAAATGGAGGACACCATGCACACCATCGGCAAGGTGGCAACGCTAGCCGGAGTCAGCACCGATACGCTGCGCTACTATGAAAAAGAGCACCTGATCGAACCTGCATCTAGAACCGCTGCGGGCTACCGGCTGTACAACGATGAAGCGGTGCGGCGCATCCGTTTTATCAAAACCGCTCAGCACTGCGGATTCTCGTTGTCGGACATTCAGGAGTTGCTGACGCTGAAGCGAACTGATAGTGCCTGTTGCGAGGATGTGCGCAGCGTGGCCATCGAGAAGAGGCTGCGCATCGCGCGCAAACTACGGGTCTTGCAGGCCATGTCGGCCGCCCTCAATGACTTGATCCAGAGTTGCGAAGGCGGTGCTGCAGCGACCGACGACTGCCCCATTCTGGCTGCGCTGGAAAACAGCTTGCACAGGGTGTCGTGATGACGGTCAAAATTGAAGTCATTGCCGCGCCAGGGTGCAACCGGTGCGCAGCAGCACAGGATGAGCTGCGGACCATCGCGACTTCTACATGCTGAACGCGTATTTCTTTGTCATTCCGGCGCTGGCGATCTAGAGCCGGTGCCGTATCCCACTTCACGGAGAATCAACATGATGCATGGTGCTGTACCGCATGCCCTTGAGCATCAAGAGCGAGAGCGCCTGCTTCGAATGCTCTCAGCCGCGACCTTTATCATCTTTTTCCAGGCGTACATGGTCGCGCCGATCATACCTTCACTCTCGAGCGCCTTCGGCACCTCGGTGCAAACGGCCGGTCTGGTGGTTCCGGCCTACTTGATTCCGTATGGCATCGCGACCTTAATCTTTGGCCTCCTGGCGGATCGGCTTGGCGTCCAACGCGTCATGTTCGCCTCGCTGGCAGCGTTCGCAGTGCTCACAGCGTTGACGGCGAGCGCGACGACCATCGCACAAATCACGCTGTGGCGAGTTGTCACGGGCCTTGGCGCCAGTGGTGTCGTACCACTCGCACTCGTCCTCGTCGGCAAGCTGTTCCCCTATGAACAACGAGGCCGCCCGCTGGGCTGGCTGTTTGGCGCCATGGCTGGCGGGATGGCCTTCGGCTCGCCATTGGGCGTGATGCTGGTGCCGTTCATCGGCTGGCGAGGACTGTTCCTGATGGTGGGAGTGGCTGGAGGCGTTGTCCTACTATTGTTCCTGCCCTATCGTCGCATGATTGCCGCTGCGATGCAGCCAGTGGGCGGTACGTTCGGCGAGCTGTTTCGCGGCTACGCGAACCTGCTCGGCACCCCGAGGGGACAGCGCACCTACGCCTATGTGCTGGTCAACTCGATGTTTCATTCCGGCGTCTTCACCTGGCTCGGCGTGTATCTCGAACGGCGCTACGGTCTTGGGCCGGTCGGCATCGGCCTCGCGTTACTTGGATATGGCATCCCCGGACTTCTCTTCGGACCATTGATCGGTCGCGCGGCGGATAAGTGGGGGAGAGCCAGGTTGCTGCCCATCGGGCTAGGACTTAGCACTCTCGGTGCCGCAGCTTTACTGTGGGACTTCCCTTTGATTCTCGCACCCATCGTAGCGATGGTGTTGTCCCTTGGCTACGACATGACGCAGCCGCTATTTGCGGGCATTGTTACTTCACTCGGAGGCAAGCGACCAGGGCAAGCCATGGGTTTGAACGTATTCGCTCTGTTCGTTGGCTTTGGTTTGGGCAGCCTCATCTTCGGCGAGATGCTTCGCTTCGGCTTCGGGGCAGCGCTGGGGACATTCGCTGCGGTCGAGCTGATGGCTGCGCTGTTCGCCCTCCGATTGTTCCGTTCAGAGCGTCGCGCCAGCGCAAAAGGATAGTCCCCGCCAGGCCCCTAAGGGGACGAACTAAACGAACAACCGTCATTTTGAGCTATACCCTAGCTTGGCGTCAGGCTCCGCAATTAGAATGCGTTAAGTTAGAGTCTTGTTCAGCATTTATTGACAGCATCCGTCAAGGGTTATAGACTTCTGGCTGACACTTTGCGCAAGAGACACCCTTGAACGGTCAACGCATCGGCTACGTGCGGGTCAGCAGCTTCGACCAAAACCCGGAACGCCAGCTCGAACAGAGTCAGGTGGACAAGGTGTTCACCGACAAAGCGTCGGGCAAAGATACACAGCGCCAGCAGCTCGACACGCTGCTGGCCTTCGTGCGCGAGGGCGACACCGTGGTGGTGCACAGCATGGATCGCCTGGCGCGCAATCTCGATGACTTGCGCCGCCTGGTGCAAAAGCTCACCAAGCGCGGCGTGCGCATCGAGTTCGTCAAGGAATGCCTGACCTTCACCGGCGAGGACTCGCCGATGGCAAATCTGATGCTGTCCGTGATGGGGGCATTCGCCGAATTCGAGCGCGCCCTGATCCGCGAGAGGCAGCGCGAGGGCATTGCGCTGGCCAAGCAGCGCGGTGCCTACCGGGGCCGCAAGAAAGCCCTGTCGCCAGAGCGTGCGGCCGAGTTGCGTCAACGGGCCGACGCAGGCGAACAAAAGTCAAAACTGGCCCGCGAGTTCGGTGTCAGCCGGGAGACCCTGTATCAATACTTGAGAACTGATCAGTAAACATGCCCCGTCGTTCCATCCTGCCCGCCGCCGAGCGGGAAAGCCTGCTGGCGTTGCCGGACGCCAAGGACGATTTGATCCGGCATTACTCGTTCAGCGATACCGATCTCTCGATCATCCGGCAGCGGCGTGGGCCTGCAAACCGGTTGGGCTTCGCCGTGCAGCTCTGTTACCTGCGCTTTCCCGGCATTCTCCTTGGTGTCGATCAGCCGCCGTTCCCGCCCTTGCTGAAACTAGTCGCCGACCAGATCAAGGTCGGTGTCGAAAGCTGGGACAACTACGGGCAGCGGGAGCAGACCCGGCGCGAACACCTGGTGGAGCTGCAAACGGTCTTCGGTTTCCAGCCGTTCACCATGAGCCACTACCGGAAGGCCGTACACACGCTGACCGAGCTGGCCACGCAAACCGACAAGGGCATCGTGCTGGCCAGCGCCTTGATTGAGCATCTGCGGCGACAGTCGATCATCCTGCCGGCGCTCAACGCCATCGAGCGCGCCAGTGCCGAGGCCATCACCCGCGCCAACCGGCGCATCTACGAAGCCTTGTCCGAGCCGTTGTCGAATGGGCACCGGCGTCGCCTCGACGACCTGCTCAAGCGCCGCGACAACGGCAAGCCAACCTGGCTGGCCTGGCTGCGCCAGTCACCGGCCAAGCCCAATTCACGGCACATGCTCGAACACATCGAACGTCTCAAGGCGTGGCAGGCACTCGACCTGCCTTCTGGTATCGAGCGCCTGATTCACCAGAATCGGCTGCTCAAGATCGCCCGCGAGGGCGGCCAGATGACGCCCGCTGATCTGGCCAAGTTCGAGCCGCAGCGGCGCTACGCTACCCTCGTGGCGCTGGCCATCGAGGGCATGGCTACTGTTACCGACGAAATCATCGACCTACACGACCGCATCCTGGGCAAGCTGTTCAACGCCGCCAAGAACAAGCATCAGCAGCAATTCCAGGCATCGGGCAAAGCCATCAACGCCAAGGTGCGCCTGTATGGGCGCATTGGCCAGGCGCTGATCGACGCCAAGCAGTCGGGCCGCGACCCGTTCGCCGCCATTGAGGCAGTCATGTCCTGGGATGCCTTCGCCGAGAGCGTCACCGAGGCACAGAAGCTCGCTCAACCCGATGATTTCGATTTCCTACACCGTATCGGCGAAAGCTACGCCACATTGCGTCGCTACGCGCCGGAATTTCTCGATGTACTCAAGCTGCGGGCCGCACCTGCCGCCAAGAACGTGCTTGATGCCATCGAGGTGCTGCGCGGCATGAACACCGACAACGTCCGCAAGGTGCCCGCCGATGCCCCAACCGATTTCATCAAGCCGCGTTGGCAGAAGCTGGTGATGACCGACGCCGGAATCGACCGGCGTTATTACGAACTGTGCGTGCTGTCGGAACTCAAGAACTTGCTGCGCTCGGGCGACATTTGGGTACAGGGTTCACGCCAATTCAAGGACTTCGAGGACTACCTGGTACCGCCTGCAAAGTTCGCCAGCCTCAAGCGGTCCCGCGAATTGCCGTTGGCCGTGGTCACCGATTGCGACCAGTACCTGAGCGAGCGCTTGGAGCTGCTGGAGGCGCAGCTTGCCACCGTCAACCGAATGGCGTTGGCCAACGACCTGCCGGATGCGATCATCACTGAGTCGGGCCTGAAGATCACGCCGCTGGATGCCGCCGTGCCCGACACGGCGCAGGCGCTGATCGACCAGACGGCGATGATCCTGCCGCACGTCAAGATCACCGAACTATTGCTCGAAGTCGATGAGTGGACGGGCTTCACCCGCCACTTCACGCACCTGAAATCGGGCGACCTGGCCAAGGACAAAAATCTGCTGCTGACCACCATCCTGGCCGACGCAATCAACCTGGGCCTGACCAAGATGGCCGAGTCCTGCCCCGGCACAACCTACGCCAAGCTCGCCTGGCTGCAAGCTTGGCATACCCGCGACGAAACCTATTCGACAGCGCTAGCCGAATTGGTGAACGCCCAGTTCCGGCATCCCTTCGCCGAGCACTGGGGCGACGGCACCACATCATCGTCGGATGGTCAGAACTTCCGAACCGGGAGCAAGGCCGAGAGCACCGGCCACATCAACCCGAAATACGGCAGCAGCCCAGGGCGAACGTTCTACACCCACATCTCTGACCAGTACGCGCCGTTCCACACCAAGGTCGTGAACGTCGGCGTGCGCGATTCGACCTACGTGCTCGACGGCTTGCTGTACCACGAATCCGACCTGCGAATCGAGGAGCACTACACCGACACAGCGGGCTTCACCGATCACGTCTTCGCGCTGATGCACCTCTTGGGCTTCCGCTTTGCACCGCGCATCCGCGACTTGGGCGACACCAAGCTGTTCATTCCCAAGGGTGAAACAAGTTACGACGCACTCAAGCCGATGATTGGCAGCGACAAGCTGAACATCAAGGCTATCCGTGCCCATTGGGACGAAATCCTGCGCCTGGCTACCTCGATCAAGCAGGGCACGGTGACGGCCTCGCTGATGCTGCGCAAGCTCGGCAGCTACCCGCGCCAGAACGGCCTGGCCGTGGCGCTGCGCGAGCTGGGGCGCATCGAACGCACGCTGTTCATCCTGGACTGGCTGCAAAGCGTGGAACTGCGCCGCCGCGTGCATGCCGGGTTGAACAAGGGCGAAGCGCGCAACGCACTGGCCCGCGCCGTGTTCTTCAACCGGCTAGGGGAAATCCGCGACCGCAGTTTCGAGCAACAGCGCTACCGGGCCAGCGGTCTCAACCTAGTCACGGCAGCCGTCGTGTTGTGGAACACGGTCTACCTGGAGCGCGCAGCGCATGCCTTGCGTGGCAACGGCCATGCCGTCGATGAGGCGCTGTTGCCGTACCTGTCGCCGCTGGGCTGGGAACACATCAACCTGACCGGCGATTACCTGTGGCGCAGCAGCGCCAAGATCGGCGCTGGCAAGTTCAGACCGCTACGTCCTCTATCCGGGTCCTAGCGTACGATTTTTTCCGCTTTCTGAGACGACCCCTCCATGAACGCAGAGAATCCCCTTGAAGAAGATACCGCCTCGACGTCGTGGCTGGCACGCTTGCGCGTCGCGCTGCGGCGGCGCCCGCAGCTTGGAACTGCCGAGCTGATCGTTGTAATATCGCTGCTGAATGCGGCGCTGTACCAAATGCCGTTGTTCGCATTTGCGGTCAACGATTTGGTGCAGCTTGGCTATGGTGGACTGCTGACGTTGGCGACGCTATTTGTCGTCGTTGCATTTGTAACGGCACTTGCGCTCGCGTCCGCGGCCCTCGCATCCCAGCACCTCATCAAGCCTCTGTGCATTCTGGGTGCCATGCTCAATGCTGCGGCGCTGTACTTCATGCAGTCCTACGGGGTGCTGCTGGACAAGACGATGATGGGCAACGTCCTGAACACCGATGTGGCCGAAGCAGCGACGCTGTGGCATCCGAAGCTCGCGCTCTACTTGCTCATCCTCGGCTTGGGTCCGAGCCTGTTGCTGGCTCGGGTCCAGATTCGACCGACACGACGCCCGCGCCTATTTGGCTTCGCTGGCGTCGTGTTCGCGATTGGCCTAGGCTGGGTCTATGCGGCCTCAAGCACTTGGTTGTGGATCGACAAGCATGGACGCTCGATAGGGGGCCTGATTTTGCCCTGGTCGTACACCATCAACCTGGCGCGCTACCAGACCTCAAAGTGGGCCGCATCGAGGCAGGCGGAATTGCTACCCGATGCCAGTTTTAAAAGCGACGAGAAGACGGTCGTGGTGTTGGTGATCGGCGAATCGGCTCGAAAGCGCAACTTTTCCCTTTACGGATACCCACGGCAAACAAATCCGATCCTGTCGACTTCTGGGGCCATCCCGCTGGCCGACACGCAGGCGTGCGCAACCTACACCACTGAGGCACTGTTGTGCATCCTGTCCCACGACGATCCCAGCGTGCGTCTGGCCGGTGCCGTCGAGCTGCTGCCTAGCTACCTGCAGCGGCACGGCATCGACGTAATCTGGCGCAGCAACAACTGGGGCGAACCCCCGCTGAAGGTTGGCACCTACGAGCGTGCCAATGACTTGGCGCGGAGTTGCACTGGCTCGTCATGTTTCGGAGACGAAGTCCTGCTGAGCGGCCTCGAGCAGCGGATCCGCGACTCGACCGCCCGTAAGGTGTTCGTAGTGCTGCACCAGGGCGGCAGCCATGGTCCGGCGTATAACACTAAGGCCCCGCCCTCATTCGAGCACTTCAAACCGGTGTGCGATTCGGTTGAACTTAGCCGATGCTCGCGGCAAAGCCTGATCAACGCGTACGACAACTCCATCCTCTTCACAGACCACGTAGTCGGTCGCGCCATCCAGCTGCTGAAGAAAATGGAGGGCGTACCGACAACCTTGCTGTATATATCGGATCACGGCGAGTCGCTCGGCGAACACGGTCTGTATCTGCACGGCACGCCGATGGCGCTGGCGCCCGATGTACAGAAAGAAATCCCGTTCTTGGTCTGGATATCCGATGGCTTTGCGCACCGTCATCGCATCGACGCATCAACACTGCGCAACCGCGTTGCCCATTCACAAGACCAGGTGTTCCACAGCGTCATGGGCGCTTTCGACATGCGCAGCAGGGTTTACAGGCCGCAGAGGGACATCTATGCCCCTTGCTCGGGCGATGTCTGCGACCGCTGAGCTGGTCCCCTCAACAGGAGGAACACACCCACCGAGATCGCGCACAGCCCCGCGAGGCCTACGACCGCAATGCAGGAGAGGGTTTCGTGCGGCCGGAGCCAAAGCAGCAGGCCCCACAGGATCAACGCTGCGCCGGCCGCATGACGACCAGCGCCACGGCAAAGCCATGTCCACCAACCGGAGTGAAGCGCGAGGGCTGCTCCACTGAGGCCCGCGAGCCAGCCGAAGGCCGCCCCAGCTGCTATGTCGAGGGGCCAGTGCGCACCGACGGCCACGCGCGACACCGCGACCATGGTGGCCGCTAGTAGACCGCCAAGGATCAGGGCCCAGTCATGCCACCGCTGCGGCCTCGCAACCCAGGTAGCGATCACTGCAGCGGCGACCGCGAATGCAGTGATGCTGTGCCCGGAGGGAAAACTGTTGTGTTGGAGGATCGGGCCAATCACGTTGAACGTGGCCGAATCCAGCACTGCCGCAGGTCTCGAAGCACTAGCCCAATGCTTTGCTGACACCGAAATCAGGGCGCCCGCAGGCACCGACGCCAGCAGGGCGGCCCATACCTGTGGCTTGGAGGGCAAAAGCAAGGCAAACAAGGCCAAGACGACCGCCGCATCACCCAGCAGGGTGATGGCCGACCAAATCTCCGAAGGAAATGAGGCCAAGGCCCCGTTCCACCACAGAAAAAGTACATGCTGTTCCGGCCAGAGTGCGGTGCTTGCAGCGCCGCCGCCGAACCGCAGCACAAGTAACCCGATCAACGCCAACACCAATAACGCAGGAGCGGCCAAAATCACCAAGCGCGAAGCCGCTCGACCCAACAGAATTGCTTCTCTTGCGTGGCCCGGTCCAATTCGTTCTACGACCATGGTCATGCCTTCTTTGATCGCTTTCTGATTGTCAATCAGCGGGTCGCCGCTACGGCCATTGCAACCAGCTTAGCGCGCATTGTATTCCGTCTTCTGAGACGCCCCTAAGAAGTTGCTGGCCAGCGGCGTTCCGCCCAAGGACGTGGCCAAGAACCTCGGCGTGTCCGTTCCTACGCTGTACCGCTGGGTTCCAGCTTCTGCGCACGCTTAGCGTGCTTTATTTTCCGTTTTCTGAAGCGACCCCTATTTTCTCAATCCGCCCGAAACGGGCGGATTGAGAACGCCGCAGCGGGCTTTGTTGCTGGAAACTGAGTGTGTATACAACTACACACGAGGTTTAAATATGAAGCGCTTGATTGTCTTTCTCCTGCTCGCCGCTGCGGCAGCAGCGGCGAACGCGGTGGCGCCAACGCCGCAGCCACCGCTCCCGCCTGGCACGATGGATTCAGTCCTCGCGTCGATTAACACTGTAATAAATACAGCGTTCACCGACATATTGACAAGCTCAAATTTGAAGGAAGCCGGGGCACAGTTGAGTTTCTGGCTTGCCGGGTTGATGATGGTTTGGCTACTCCTTAAATCAATGCTGGAGGGAAGCGGATTTACTGACATCGTCGCCGGTTTTATTGTCACGATGGCGTCGATGGGGATTGTCTACTGGCTAATTGATATTGACGGCGTGGGGAAAATCCTTGGCTTCATGGACTGGGTAGCAGCTCGATTTGGAGCACCTGAGACCCTTAGCGACATGATTTCTATTTCACTGACCCAAACCTTCGAGGCTGCATGGCAAGTGGCCTCGGCGCCGTCACTTAATAGCGGCGTGCCATTCAGTTGGGATACTGCAATTCCAATCGTGGCATCCACAATCGTTCGCTTCGCGATGCAAGCCGTCACGGCGCTGTTAATCGTGGTGGCTGGGGCGATTTATGTGGCAAATGTGATTCTTGCCCACGGCTCAATCATGCTCGCGGTAGCGCTGGCGCCAATAATGATACCTTTCATTATTGTCGAAAGCCTAAATTTCATTTTCTACGGGTGGCTTCGTTTTACCATCAGCGCCGGCTTGATGAAGGTCGTTGGTACATTCTTGTTTTCCTTCTGTACTCGCCTCATGGATCAGCTTGTTGTATTGTCAAGCAAGCTCCAATTCCCGCCGAATACGGATGCCATCCAGTTATTGTCCTCAAATCTCCTCTATTACTCGGCGCTGGGGTTAATCGGGTTGCTTTGCGCGTGGACCATGGCGCAGACGCCAAGCCTTGCAAATGGACTGATGTCTGGTGCTGGTGGCGCTGGCATGAATGTTCGCCTGGGTGCGATGGCTGCGCGAGCGCCAAATCTGGCCCCGCTCACCGCAAAAATCGGTGAGCTTGCCTCGTCGATCGCCGCCGCCTTCAAGAAGTGAAAACCGGAGCCGGGAGCGCAGCCCAATGAAATCACACACCTGACGCACCAGAGGTAGCTAGCCAAAACGCATACAGCCGCGCCAGTGCTAGCTCTACGCCAGGTTTTGTGTATACCAACAGTTTACGTTTCGCACCGCCAACCCGCCAAATCACTTTGCAAATCAACACCCAAGGAGGTAAACAAAAATGGTCACCAAAAACGCCACTATCGCGCATCTGCTGCGCCAGCGAGAACAGATTGACAAAGCCCTAAAGACCGCCCAGCAGCGCCAGCGCGAAGCACTCGCCCAAGAACAGCTCCAGGAGCTGCGAAAGGCGGGCCTACGGGACGCCGACGCGGCCACCCTGAGGGCGGTACTGCAGGCGGGCCAGAACGCGCTCCAGGCCCGCCAAATTGAATTAGGGGGCGAGGCATGACCAAGCGGATCACGTCCACAAGGCTGAATATCCAAGAAGAGGCGGCGCTGCGCCAGTTCGCTACTGACTACCGAATAAGCGTATCCGAGGCTATGCGTTTGGCCATCGGCCGGCTGGGCGAGAAAGAGCGTCGCGAGAGGGCTGAAACCCAGCTCAATCGACTGGAGGCCGATATTCACGAATTCCGTGACACCATGAAGCGCACGCTTCAGCTCCTGATCATTACAACCACGGCCAACGACGAGACATTCAAAGCCCAGGCGCTGGCCGCGTTTAGCAAAATTTACCCCGAAGGAGAATGATTATGTACAACACACGGAAGATATTGATTGTGGCCTTGATATTTGGTTACCTGGCTGGGTCTGCTGGCGGGTTACTTTGGGAAAGCAAGCAATACCCGGCGTCGGTCTTTCAGGACTACGTGAGTTCGAAGACGCTTAATATGCTTCCTGTCTTGGGGATGAACAAGAGAGATAAAGCGCCGCTGCGCGCCTATGCGTTACTGCTACAAAACAAATCTCCTGCACTCGCCGCCAAAATGGATTGGTCGATCAAGCGCGCATTTGTGGTTCATGGCCTTATCGGTATGTTGTTTTTCTTTCTTGGCTTTTCATTCCTTCGTGGAGGTCAAAAATGACCATCGATTTTTTTGCGCTAATCCCATTCGCGATCGGCGTGCTTTTCAAGCTCTTCGGCTACACAGACGAAAGGGCGAAATACATATACGACCAGTATCTGTTTCCGCTCGCCTGGGGTGGACTGCCATTCTATTTTGCGTGGGTTTCCGGGTTTTCAGTCACAGATTCGGCTATCACCGGCATCGGACTCGGTTTCATGCTCGGGGCGTCGGGCCGGATAATCAACGTCAAAAGTGAGAACAAAATAGAACGTGGTACACAGGTGATCAGCACGAGCGATTTGAATCGTCGGGTTCGAGAATCCAAAGTCGAAGCGCACGCACGCATTGGCGGGGCGGCGATTCCAGAGCACGTCATGCCACAGGGCCTCCTTCTCTCAGGCAGTCCAGGTACGGGCAAGAGCTTGTCCTTTTTGCAGCTCATGAGCAGCGCCCGCGAGCGCGGTCACAAGGCCGTTGTTTGTGACCTCGGGGGCGAGTTCGCGCAACGCCTTTTCAGGCCTGGAAAAGACGTGATCCTCAACCCCTTTGACACGCGTCAGCCGGAGGGCGGCTGGTCCCCCTTTGCGGAGATCCGCAGCAGCTTCCATTGCGCCCGCGCGGCGGGGGCTCTGGTGCAAGTTGGGGATGGTGAAGAGAGCGAGACGTGGAACGGCTCAGCACGGACCCTCTTGCAAGTGGGGCTCGAGGGCCTGTTCGAGCGCGGGCCGGAGCACTGCACCAACGGCATGCTTCTCTACATGTGCTTGGCCGCGCCTCAGGAGGAGTTGAAGGATTTGGCAGCGGGTAGCCCTGCGGCCCCCTGGTTCGAGGCCGGTGCGGAGCGTTTTCTCTCGTCGGTCAAGGCCACCCTTGTCCGCCAACTGCAGCCGCTGATGTACCTCGACCCGAGCGCGGGCGCGGGGGCGTTTTCGATCCGCAAATGGATGGACCAGCCAGACGATTCCTGGCTGTTCCTGACCTACCGTGATGACCAGCTCGCCAGCCTCAAACCACTGCTCGCCGCCATGCTCGATACGGCCTGCGGAGCCATCCTCTCGCGCAGCAGCGCGGCGCCTGCGCCGACGTGGGTTTTCGTGGACGAATTCGCGAGCCTGGGCCGCGTGAATTCTCTGGTCGACCTGGCCGCGAAAGGACGCAAGTACGGCGCCCGCTTGGCCCTTGGTTTGCAGTCGATTTCACAGGCCCGCCAGAACCTCGGCAAGGACGCCGCGCAATCGCTCCTCGCGTGCCTCGGAACATGGTTGACGCTGCGTCCCGCCGACGCTGAAACAGCCGACTACATGAGCCGTTTTCTAGGCGACGAGGAGGCCCGCCGCAAGGTCGCATCAGGTGGCGAGGGCGCCACCCAAACGGGCACCCTCACCAGGCAGCAGAACGCGCACCAAAACTGGACCGAGCAGGTGACGCGCCAGCGGGCCATCCTGCCATCGGAGCTGCAGAGCCTGGCGGACCGCCAAGGCATCCTCAACATCGCAGGTCCGTTGCCCCCCGCACTTGTGGAAATCCCCATCTGCAAGCTACGGCACACCCAGCCCGCTTTCGTGGCCGCGCGCGCCCGTCCATCGCGCATTGAACGCCCCGCGATTCTAGATTCCGTCACACCCTCAAAACCGGGCACAGAAACCCAGCTGATCCCACCCCGGCCAGCGCCCGATCCGTTTGCGAATCTGGGGGGTTGACGTGCTATCCATCGCCTCGATTTCAGCCTCCAGCGGCGAGGCCGCTGTGGGCTACTACACCAACCTTGCCCGCGAGGACTATTACACCGGCGGCGGTGAACCGCCAGGCCGCTGGTGCGGCCAGCGGGCCGATGAAAGGGGCCTGCAGGGCACTGCGCATACTGCGCAGGTGCGTGCCCTCTTCGAGGGCCTCGATCCGCTCACGGGCGAGCAGATTCGCGCGCACGGGGGCAAGCCCGGATGGGACTGCACATTCAGCGCGCCGAAGTCTGTTTCAGCCGTCTGGGCCACTGCCGACGTCGCCACCAGGCGCGCCATCAGCGAGGCCCAGCAGCGCGCCGTGGAGCGCGCTGCGGCCTACCTTGAGCAGCACGCTCTCGTTACGCGCCACGGCCACGCTGGCCACGAGCAGCGCCAGGCTGAGGGCGGCATGCTGGCTGTCTCCTTCGAGCACAGCAGCAACCGCAACGGAGACCCTCAGCTCCACACCCATCTGCTTGTTGCCAACGTCTCCGCCGATGGCCGCGCGGTGGATCTGCTGACCGCCGAGAAGATGACGGCCGGGGCGGTGTACCGCGCCGAGCTCGCGAGCGAGCTGCAGCGCATGGGCTACAGCATCGAACGCGACGGCAAGTCCTTCCGCGTCGCAGGCGTGCCCATGGCGCTGACAGAGAACTTTTCCAGCCGTCGCGCCGAGGTCCTCGCCGCGCTGCAGGCGCGCGGCCTGGGCACGCACGATGCTAAGGCCGCATCTATGGCCACCCTCGCGACTCGAGACAAGAAGGCCGAGGTCGATCGCGCCCAGAGCTTCGCGGTCTGGCAGGAGACCGCCAGGCAGGCGGGGTTCAACCCCCGCGCCTGCCTCGAACCGCAGCCCGCCCGCGAGCCGCTGGACGCGGCCGAGATTGCGCGTGATGCCCTCGCCAACCAGTCCACCATCACACAGCGGCAGCTGACCGCCGCCGTGGTCCAGGCCAGCGCCGGATTCGGAGATGCAGACGCCGCGCTTGCCCGAGTCGAGGAGGTCAAGCGAGAAACGATCCTTGTCCACACGACCGAGCGCGACGCGCACGGCCACGAGCGCGCGGGCGAGCCGCGCTACACGACCCGGGAGATGTACGAGCTGGAGCAAGGCATGGCCGATCGCGCCGAACGCATGGCCGCCCAGCACAGCCACCCCGTGGCCATCGCGGTCCTCGATGAGGTCGTGCGCGATCGCTACCCCACTGGCCAAGATGAGCGCATGCAGCGCGTCTCGGCAGCCCAGCAGGAGGCCTTGCGGCACGTGCTGGGCAGCGAGCAAATCGCCGTGGTCGAGGGGGTTGCAGGCAGCGGCAAGAGCCACATGCTCGGCGCTGCGCGTGAGGCCTGGGAGCGCAGCGGCTACGAGGTACGCGGCGCCGCCCTCGCGGGCAAGGCGGCCGAGGGCCTGCAGCAATCGAGCGGCATCGAGAGCGGCACCATCCACACCCTGCTGCACGAGCTCGACACCGGCAAGACCACGCTGACCGAGCGTTCAGTGTTGGTCGTGGACGAGGCCGGTATGGTTGGCAGCAGGCTCATGGCCGAGCTTGGCGCCCGCGCCGAAGACGCGGGCGCCAAGCTGGTGCTTGTCGGGGACACGCAGCAGCTGCAGCCCATCGATGCTGGCGGCTCCATGCGCGCGATTGAGGACCGCGTGGGTTCGGCCCACGTGCTCGAATCCATCCGGCAGAACGACACGGCCGAGGCCGCGGCCATGCTGGCCACGCGCGCCGGCGACGCGGCCGAGACGCTGCGCTACCTCGACCAGAAGGACCGCTTGCACGATCACGCCAACCGGCGCGAAGCGCTCGAGGAGGCCGCCAAGGCAAGCGTGCGCGATCGGCAGGAGGGCAAGTCATCCATGGTGCTCGCGGAGACCAACGCCGACGCCAAAGCAGCCAACCAGGCTGCGCGCGAAGAGGCGCGCGCGCTGGGGCAGGTCAAGGGCGAGGACGCAGCGTTTCAGACCGAAAGAGGAACCCGGCTATTCTCCGAGGGCGATCGCGTCCTGTTCCTCAAAAATGATCGCGAGCTTGGCGTGAAAAACGGCACCACGGCCGAGGTCGTGAGCGCCAAAAAGAACACGCTCGAGGTCCGCACCGAGGCGGGCACTATCGTGAAGATCGATTCAAAGCGCTACGCGCACGTGGACCACGGCTACGCCGTCACAGTCCACAAGGCGCAAGGCGCAACCGTCGATCGCGCGCACTACGTGCCAGGCAGTGCCACCAGCCGCGAGGCGGGCTACGTCGCCCTGTCTCGCCACCGCGAGACCGTGCACGTGCACATTGCCGCGCCGGTGCGCGAGCAGTTCGGGGAGGTCATCGGCAGGCCCGAGCTCGACCGCTCGGCCGAGCACCAGGAGGCACGGGCACAGGCGCGCGTTGATCTGGCCCGCCAGCTCAGCAGCAGCCGCGCCAAGGGCACGAGCATCGATCGCGCCAGCGCGGCGCCCCAGCAGGCCGCGCAGGCCAGCCGTGAAGGTCAGGAATGGCTCGCCAAGCAGCGACAGGAGGCGCGAGGGGTCAAGCCACCAGAACGCTATGAACGCGGCTCACAGGCCCAGCAGGAGGCCCGCAGACAGGCAAGGGAGGCCAGCATCAAGGCCGAGCTCGTGCAACTGCAGAAGGCCGCCGCAGACCGTGCGGCCACACGGGCCGCAACTGCGGGGCGGGAGCGCGGAGAGCGTGGGCTATAAAAATGGGAGCGCAAACAGAAGCGCCTCCCTTCAGCTCCGGTGGCGAACCGGAGGGCCAGGAGGCGCCGCTGCCGCACGTGTTTCAGGTACGCGTTCCGCTCCCGTGAACGGGAGAGGTGGAGAGTTAGCGCCTTACCGCTTTTGCCGAGGTTGCCCCCGCGCGGTCATTGCAAGAAGGTGCCCTGTTTCCAATTCATTGTGCGGCTTGCAGTCCGCGAAAGACCTGAAACACGCCTCCCACTGAAGGGGGCGTGAGTGCAATCCTACCGGCCGCGCGGCCGGTGTGTCAAGTGGGTGAGGCGGTGGCCAAGAGGTCAATGCCAATGGGTTGAGTTGAAAACGCGATTCATGTGTTCGCGCTCAAGTCGCTCTTCGTCTTCTCTTTGGAGTTCTTCAAAGTATTCGTAGTTCGATTTTTCCCTCGCTCGTGCTTTGGCCTTTGCTTCGGCTATGGCCTTGGCTTCGGCTTCGGCTTCATGTTCAGGGCTCATCCCCTCTTTCAAATTGTCCCAATCCTGCAAATTATTCGGACGAATCAGGAAGATCAGGATGGATCCGATGGTGAGTGGCAGCCACCAGATTTCGTAGAACCAAATGGACAGAACTGGCGTTCCTATCCATAGAACCAGTCGCAGGAGCACTCCCCAGACCGAATTCAAGATTGCCAGATCACGGATGGAAGTGGGTTCATTGAACATTGCTAGTCTCCCAAATCGACTCATTAAAAACATCCATAAACTTGCGGCGGGCGTCAAGCGGATGAGGCGGATTTTTGGCTCGCCAGGCAACGAATAGCGCTCAGGCGCCCCTGTGCGGGGCGTTCCCGATGCGCGAGCCATTGCAGGCTAACCATCGGGGGGTGTTGCCTATTGCCCCTTTCCGGCCAAATGCGGTGGGCCCAGGAAATCTAGCAGGGCTTGGCGCACGGCTTCATGGTTCTTGGTTTCACATTCCCAAATCACCAGAACGTCCCACCCAGCGGTGGCAAGTTGCATCAGCGTGGCCGTGTCGCGCTCTATGTTGCGTTCCAACTTGGGAAGCCAATATGCGGCGTTCGACTTTGGCGGCCGCCCTTCTCTGCACTCGGAATGCTGGTGCCAGAAACAGCCGTGAATGAAGATCACTTTCCGGCGGCCCGGGAACACTAGGTCAGGCTTGCCTGGAATGTCCTTGCCGTGGAGCCGGTAGCGGTAACCAAGACCGTGCGCCAAGCGTCGGACGGCCATTTCTGGGGCGGTGTCCTCGCTGCGGATGCGCCGCATGTTCTCGCTGCGGTTCATCCCCATGCAAGCCTCACACGGCTAAATCCAGCGGCAAGTCGGAAATGTCCTTCAGGCGCTTTCCGTTCACCATCACGGCCAGCATGTCGGCGGCGTCGTTCATGCCCAAGGCTGTGACCGTAGCTTGTAACTCGTAGAGGGCGAAGTGATACACGCAATCAATGTCCCCAGTGCCCAAAGCGATAGAGGCGAGACGGCTAGGGGTCGGCTCTGCCGTGACTACGACAATGTGAGGCAAACGGCCCTTGCGGTTGCGAACCAGATTGAGGGCTTCGGAACGGGCGTTTTGCGCTCGGTCGCTGCGTATTGTCCATTTGCATGAAATGCTGGCGTGCAGCAGGGGCAAGCCGCCGTTTTTCTTGCGTAGGCTGGCAAGCGTGGTCACGCTATCGTCCACCAGCAGGGCCGGGGCGTTGATGGCGTCGTCGCTCTCGGTGTTGCGCACCACCACGATATCCGGGGTAATTGTGTAGTCACTGCCCAGCGCTGCGGCCAACTCAGCGTCATTTTTCGCGGCACGGTGAAGCGCTACTAAGTGAGCGTATTGTTCGTAACGTGCAATCTCAAGCCGGTTGCGGCCACCAACTTGATGTACATCCCACGAACCCGGCCGGAGATGGTGGAGCTTGAGGAAGGTTTCGCCCACGAAAGTGGAGCACGCGACTTCAAACCGGCTTCCAGATGTTTGGCCCGCGATCCGTTCGCCGATGGTTTCAGCCTTGAGCAAGTCGGCAATACCTTTGGCAATCGACACGCTAGTTGGGCTGTCCTTGTCGGCATTACTGGTACGCCCGGAAAACTGCCAGTCGTCGGGGAATCCTTGAATGCGTGCCGTCATGCGTGTGGTCAGGCGTGGCATTCCCACGAAGTCACGCGCAGGGGCTTCGTCCCATATGCCCATGCCGTCAACGCCTAGGGCGGCCCAAGCACGTTTTGCGCGGGTGGGGCCCAGGTCTGGCCCTCCGTGCTTCTTGGAGCCGCCTACAAGCGTCGGGGCAATGGTGTTTGCCTGCTTGCGCCATCGGCTAGCGCCGCGCCATTTGTTCGCGGCCATGAGATCATGCAGTAGCTCGCCTACGGTGGCCGGTTCATGTTGCTGCGGCTCCGGCCATGCAAAGCCGTCTGCAAGGTCTTTGCGGATGCCGACGAACACCACGCGCGGGCGCAACTGCGAAACGCCATAGTCCGAGGCGTTGAACAGTCGCCATCCGGGAATATAGCCCAGCTTCTTGAGCTGCTTTTCTACCTTGTTGCGGTAATCGTTAAAGACGGCATCAAGCAGGCCGCGCACGTTTTCCAGCATCACGGCTTGCGGGCGGCACTCCTCGACCAGGCGGATAGCTTCGGGGAACAAGTCGCGCTCATCCTTCGCGCCGAGCTGCTTCCCGGCCTTGGAAAACGGCGGGCACGGCACGCCGCCGGCCACCAGGTCAATGCCTTGATATGGGCGGCCATCAAAGCGGCGTAAATCGTTCTCGATGACGTTCCAAGTGGGGCGGTTCAGGCGCAGCGTGGCACACGCGGCCGACTCCAATTCGATCAAGGCGGCATGATCGAAGCCAGCCATTTCCAGGCCGAGTGCCTGGCCTCCTGCCCCTGCGCACATTTCTAACGAATTGAACTGGCTCATATCGCTTTTTTCTCGGTTAATCAGGTTGGCTTAATTGAACGGCCCGGTCGGCTATCCTAGCTTCTGTGCGAGCTTCTCCGCGTGCATTTTTACGTACAGCTGCATCATGCGCAAGGTCTTGTGCCCGCTGATCGCCGATAGCTCCAGGACGCTCAAATCACCGCGCTCAGCGAGCCGGGAGAGGGCCTCATGCCGCAGGTCATGCCAGCGGAAATTTTCGATCCCTGCCCGTCTGCAGGCCGTGCGGAAGACCGTTGCGAGAGTTTGCTTCTCGACGGGGAAGACCTTCTCGTCGATCGAGCGCGGAAGCGCCTGCAGCACCGCCACGGCGGCGCTCGACAAAGGCACCGCGCGAGGCTCTCCGTTCTTCGTCTTCGGCAACCAGGCCACGCGTGTGGCCATGTTTACCCTGTTCCATGTCAAGCCCAGCAGCTCGCCCTGGCGCATGGCCGTGGCCACGGCGAACTGATATGCAGGCAACAGCCAGCGATTGAGCGAGCGCGCACACGCGCGCTCCAGTGCCTCGGCCTCAGCACCCGTCAGGCGCCGCTCGCGCGAGGCGCCTGGCTTGGGTTTGCTGATGCGATCGACGGGGTTGCCCAGGGGCAGCGGTACGCCGCCTTCCTTCTCGGCCCATCCGAGTACCTTGCTCAACAGATCCAGCTCGGTTTTCACCGTCGCGCCGCTCACGCGTGGCGCGGTGCCGGGCTCCTTGTATCGAGGGTCAGGGTCCGCCAACCGCTGGTCGCGGTAGCCCGCGAGGCGCTCGGGCGTCAGCGCGGCGATGGAGTACACGCCGAGGCGTTGGACGAGGTGTTGCAGCTTGATCTGCCAGGCACTACTGCGGTAGTGCCCTGGCGCGAACTCGTCCGCAAAGCGCTGGGCCAAGGCCATCAGCGTCGTGCGCTCGGCGCGGGAGGTACTTACGAACGCGCCGCGCTCGATTTGACTCTCTGCATGGCGTCCCCATGCCTCCGCGTCGCGTTTGTTGGTGAACGTCTTGGACTGGGTGGGCTGTCCACGACGGCGAATCCTCGCCTCCCAGAGCCCTGATTCTCGCTGCGTGATCGCTGCCATTGCTCAACCCTATTTGCCACGAATTTGCCACGGACGGCCTATTTTAGGGTTTTTTTATAGCAAAACACGGCTGCAAGCCGCATGGATACTAGGTTTTTATTTTATAAATTTTCCCCCTGCTAAGGGAGTATGGGGTGTTGAGCCTCATCAAGGGTTCGAATCCCTTCGTCTCCGCCAAAATGCCAATAAAATCAACTACTTACGCGGCATTTTGAAAAAATGCCCACATCCTTGCCCACAAAAAATGCCTCCTTCTGGAGGCTTTTTTTTGGTCTTGGCGAGGCTAAAACAAGCATCTACACGTCCACGAACGGCCGCTCATGGCCGAAATTATCCAATGTGGACGGTATATGCAACCTCAACTTCCCCTCCCTTTTCCCACCCAGCTCGACCGCCTGCTGGCGCTGCCCGAAGTGTTGGCCACGCTGGCCATTGGGCGCAGCACCTTGTACCAAAAAATCCAGCTCGGTGAGCTGCCCGCGCCCGTGAAGATCGGCTACTCCTCGAGGTGGCGTGCGAGCCAGATTGCGCAAGTGATTGCAGGGGACTGGCACCCAGCCGAGTAACGGCATCCCGGAGCAAGGCGCACGCCCAAATGAAAACGCCCCGCTGTGCACGAGGCGCTGGGGCGCACCAAAAAAATAGTGGCGTCTGCATCCAGGCGAGAGATGCGGGCAGATGGCGAGGCTGCCAAGGATGGCGAGCCCGGCTACAAGCTGCTTGGCATGCGGCACCCGCGCCATGAAAGGCAGTGCTGAGCGCTGGCCTGCGCGGCCAATTGCTGGAGGTGGTCAATGCGGCAAAAACTCAGTGGTCGGCCGCCGACCGGGTGCTGAACGAGGCCTTCGTCTGCGGCTTCAGCTGCAGCCAATTTGCCGCTGACTGGGGAAGAAAGTCACTCCAATAATAAGAATAATATTATTACTACTACTACCGTTATTACTCCCACTATTACTACCAATCACCAAAAGAGCTACAGCATGAACCTTCCCGCCGAAACCCGCGACCGCATCTTTGCCGCCGCCGACGCGCTGTTTGAGCAGGACGGCCGGGACGGCTTTCCGTCGGTGGGCGCGGTGCGTAAAGCTGCCCGCGTCAACATGAACGATGCCAGTAGCGCCATGAAGGATTGGCGGCGTGCGCAGACGATGAAGACGGCTCCGCTGACTACCCTGGTGCCCCAGGCAGTGCAAGCCGCCGGCGCCCAGGCAGTTGCAGCGCTGTGGCAGCAAGCGCAGGAACTGGCTAACGAATCGCTACGCGCTGCGCAAGCAGGCTGGGAGGCTGAGCGGTCCGGGCTTGACGACATGCGGGCCGAGCTGTCGAAAGCGTTTGAGACTCAGGCAACCGAGCTTGAGCGAGTGCAAACCGCCGCGTCTGTGGCCGCCGCGCAGTACAACGAAAAGCTCAAGCAGGCGCAGGCGGAGATGGGCAGGATGCAGGCTGAACTTGACCTCGCTCACGAAGATGCCGTCGTCGCCCGCGAGCGAGCAGCTGAGTTGGCGGGCCAGCTTGCCGTGTACCAGGATCACGCGGCCGCGTTGCTGGCACGTCTGGAGCCGGCCGACACCAAGGCACCAAGGCCGAACAGACCCAACGCGTAGAGCGAGTGGCTCACAGCATCACGCGTTCGCCGTGCCCTACCTTCCTCAGGAAGTGCACGAAGGGCAGATCGCCCGTGTAGCCGTGTTGCCGCGCGTACTGGCACAGGGACCAGGATTGCTCACGCACACAGTGGAAGCCGGGCTGGTTTGCGATGCGCGCCAGCGCGTCGCAAACCTGGTCTTGCCGGCGCCGTGCAAGCATGTCGCCCAGCATCAGGTAGTGCTCTGCCATCTCTGACTTGGGGCGCCGCCAAGTCCAGCTCGTGGTGTCTCTGTTGGCGCGCCTGATGAGCTCGTAATCGAGCCATTGGAGGCGAGGCTTTGACGCGATCTCCCCAAGCTTCTCGGGCGAGTCGAGTTCGCCATCGGTGAACAGCATGAGCCACTGAGCGACTTGCGCATCCTCAGGCAAATAGAACCCCAGGATGGCATTTGCTTTGCCATTTTTTTTGCGCGTGAGGCGCTCGGCAGGGGTCGCCCCGATGCTGTGGCGTTGGTGCAGTTTATGGATGAGTGCGATGGCTTTTTCGGCGGACACCTGACCGCTGGTGAAACGGTGGTAGCCGCGTCCAGCGGCGTCGAGGATGCGCGTCAGCGCAGCGGTTTTGGAACGAGAGATAGGGGTCGATGCGGGCATGTGGGCTCCGGCTGTTGATGCGCTGTATAGCGATTCATCAGCGGCATGAGCCACTCTTGAACGTGTCGCCAGAGCTCTCAGCCGTGCCGTTGCTCCGTGGCCCGCGCAGAAAGTACAAGCGTGGGCCAAACGAGATACCTGCCTGCTGCATGCCCCATGCGGAGCCTTCAGCCAACGCCCCAAACGTCGGCAGGGTTGGCATCATGGTATTGACGCAGTCGAGCACCGTCAAACCTCTTGACGCCGCCATGCTGGCCATGACCGTCGACGACGTCGCATTTCGGGATTAGCCCGGCCGATTCAACTGGTCATCGCAACACATTCGCTGAATCGCTCATCGGGCGTTTGGAAGCCGAGCGTCTTGCGCGGCCTCTCATTCAATTGTGTGGCGATCGCGTTGAGCTGGTGTTGTGAGTAGCCCGAGATGCCGACGCCCTTGGGCAGGTAGCACACAAGCAGTGCCCCCTTGAGTCGATTCGGGTGACTAGGCCTACGAGCGTCTAGTCAAAGCACGATGCAGCCACTACAGAAGTGGTCGCTGATTCGAGTCGCTCGATTGCTCGGCTGGCGATTCGACAGAAGACTCTTCACCCGGTCGGTTGTTTGACGCCACAGTCTTCCCGTCAGACGCTTTTTCGGAAGCTTCTGTCCGTCGAGGTTGATCAGCTGCCGCGTCATTTGAAGGAGCAGAGATGGAGGCGCGTGGTTGCGCCGGCGCGCCGCCGTCGACCGCGATGGGCAGCGAACTGCGTTTGACACCGATGAAATCGGCGAAGACACCAAGGATGGAGCGTGTCTCCAGACTCATGACGAACCGCTTGGGATCTCCAGATGTGTGGGCCGCTGCTTCGAGCTCCCGCGCAGCGCTGAACAGGTGCTGTGCATGGACCTCTCGCATAAAGTACTCGGCGACCACTTCCGCGCGAACTCCTTCGAGCCTTCTTCCCAGTTGCTGCCGCGCTTGGGCGGCAATGGCTTTGCCGTTCTGCATTCCTTCGGAAAGGGCTTCAAGTGCGGTCTGAATGCTGGCTTGGACCCTCCCGTCACCCGAGTCGCCAAAAATCACGCCATTGATCAGACCTTCATGTCGGTTGACCACGTCACTGAAAACGAACCGCTCAAGGCCGATGTCCAACGCGACGCAAGCGATAGCCGCCGACAACAGGGCGCACCGCAGCGCCACTTCGCGATGTTGGACCCGTACCTCGACGCGCTCGCCAAAGAACCTGAAGGCGAACATCGCTCGGTTGAAGGCCGGGAAACCTGGGAGGCTCGCGACGGCAGACTTTGCATCTCCAAGGATGCGTAGCCAATCACCGTCCTGTTTGTGACCTGGGTTTTGCTGAATCAAGTCAGCCAGTTCCTCCAGAGTCAGGCGCTCGTCAATGTCGAGTTTCTTGGCCAGCTTGTCCAAGAAGTCCTTCGACAAGACCGCGATATTTTGAGACTGTGCGAATCGAAGCAGCGACGGAGAGCTATCTGTGGTCGCAACGATGGCGCGATCGCACTTCATAACAGTCTGAAGTCCTTTCACCCACAGCACTCGCTCGAACGCCTTCGGGGACTTCTTGTTCTTGACGTCAACGATGGCCCGCACGCGCGTGGTTGCCGACTGCCGCGCGTACAACCAGCTGTCCAAGTCAGTCACATCGTTCTCTTCGTACTGAAACGGCACTGACCGCAGCGCAAAAAAGCCTTGTCGCGCGAAGTACGCGCGAACAAGTTCTTCCAATGCAGGTCCTTTTCCTGGTGCCATCTCAGCCCCCACTGCGCAAGCGATCAAGCGCGCCCGTTACGAATACTTTGTCTTGAAGCGTATGCCGCTCGCGAACCTTGTGCCGGTTCTCGCTCGGGCCCTGGAAGTTGGTCGCTGGCGACCCGTCGAGAAGAAGCGCGTCACTGGCGATGTTGTTGCCACGGATCAGCGCACGGGCCAACTCCCCCACATCCTTCTTCAATAGTTTCATGGTGCAGCGCCCAGCGCCCTTGTTTTCAAGTTGGACAACTTGCCGCTTCTCCAACTCTTTGTAGTCTTCCGCGATTGCGCGCACGCCGTGCTGGCCACCGACAGACATGCCGTTGATCAGGTTCCTGAGCAGAGCATCAGGCCAGGCAATGCTTCCTCGCGCGGCATCGCTACGGGTCATGCCGTACGTCAGAGACGCGAGCAATGCCTTCGCATCATCCACCGGATCGTCTTCGAACGGACGGCCGTACTTCTGGAAAGCATCAGGAGAGGTCAGATACCCCACGGCCTCAGTGCTGTTGCTGACTTCCAGCCTGTCGAAGAGGCCAACGCCCACGAGGCGCCGGTAGAGGTCCTCGCCCAAGATGCGCGTCGCTTCGATGTCCGAGACGGCACCGCGCTGCTTGATCTTGTCCTGCAATTCACTGAGCCGACTGCGTTCGGCCGCGCTCAGCGCTTGCATCAAGTTGTATGCCTTGGAGGCGTACCTCGCGTCCCGAAATGTGTTGCTGTTGAACAGGATCTGGAAGCCCCGGTCTTCGGACTGGTCCAGAATAGCTGCAGACCGGCAGACGTCGATCAGCGAATCCATGTCCCTGGACGCAATCTTGTACTGGTCGGAAATCTGCTGGGCGACAACTGCCCGTGCCTCGGGCTTCTCGGCGACCTTCTCCGAGAGATCAACGACAGCGCGCTCTTCGATTGAAGGGTTCGCGGCTTCGAAGATCCGGACCGTCGCTTCCAAGACGCCCCCGGTGGTCGCGCCGAGAACCGCGATATCGCCTGTCGCGGACACATCGATGCGCCCTTCGGCCTGCAGCGTTTGAAGGCCCAGTTCGCGCGACGCGCGATCAATATTGTTCAGGCGGCAGATGTCGGTGACTGTCACGGAACTGACAACCGGCGTGCGCCCATCCAGGGAGCTGCGACGCAGCAGGTTGTAGAGCCGTCCGGTACGACCCGCGTACTGGATGTTCTCCAAGCGTCCCACGCCACTTACCGCGTCCAAGCTCTTGGACTGTGCAAGCAGCCAGGCGCCTCTGGTTTTGTCGTCCATCTACGTGCTCTCTGCACTTCTCTTTGTACTGGCTACTATGCCACAAGGGGCGTCGGACGCTCTGCGCCGACCCATCAACGCTCAAAGGCATTTTTGAGCAGAGGCGCTCAGGCTGACGCGGCAGCACTCCGCCTGCGTTATACGGACGACCTGCCAACTAAGCCGGCCGCGTTCCTCCGCACTTTGGGGTCCGTCCGCGTATTACGTCGAGCCTTCAACGTTAGCTTTTGGGCCGCCCAGTTGGCTATGCAGATCTGCGCTCTGGGTCGATCTGAGACTGTCGCGGCACCGCACAGCGGTCGTTCGGGCAGGCCGAAAGCTGACGACACCTGCACCGAACGGCCAATTTCGGAGCCGAGGCCGACAGCCAGACCGCTCGCGCGCAGCGGACCGCTTTTGGCGGTAGCAGTTGCTGAGGTCCTTAGCCGCGAGCGTCTCACATAAGCCTGAAGCTGACCAAGCGCAATCAAGGTTTGCTTCGCAGCGAATGCGGCCGGTGTCCACCACCGAGCGGAATCACGCTACCTGGCATTAAGCAGTCGTAGGGCTCTCAGTTGGTGAACGGTGCCGTGCCGGTGCCGCTTCTCGACTAAAGAAGCCGAATAGCGTTCGCTCCGGACAGTTTGGCTTGGGTCGGGCGGATGCCCGCGCTGCCACCACAGAGGCTACGTACGCAATCCAAGGCCCGCGATTGCTATGATTGACATGGGAGGTCTCGCGCAATAGGCGCGGGCCATGCGGCGTGCAAAAAAAACTGCTGTGGCATTCATAAAAACATCGCATATCACTTCTGCAAAGCGGGCAATTCAGCTTGTTCGAGGAGACCCGGACTGCGCGGCGTTTTTCGCCTGGATTCAGGCGGAACTGGTCGCCGCAACTAAGCAATGGCCGCCGCCCATCAAAGAACTGACGACTGGCAGACAGGGAAACCTGGGGGAGTACCTGTCTTACAAGGTGGTCAAGGCCAGCGGCCGCTACGGCAAATCAAAGGGCTACACCATTGCCATCATGGGTGCGTTGACACCGCTGCAAGACGGTGCACCGATTGGCCTGGACACGACCATCGTTCATTTGGACCCAGATGGAGACGCGGACAAGGATTGCCTCTTCATCATGGAGGTCAAGACCACTGGTGATGTGAAGCTGACGTACGCCAAGGCGCTCGTCAAGGACTACGACAAGCTGTTGGGGGCGACAAAAGTCGCAGGCTCATTGGGTCAGCGAATGAACTGGCTGCAGGCCTATCTGCTGGAAGTTCATGAGTTTTCGACTGAGCAGTTGGAGCGCGTTGGCAACCTCTTCCAGCCAAGGCCCAAGGACTGCAAGGGCGTCAAGCTCATGCCTACCTTGGTTCATGACCGCTCCTGCGGAGACCAGGCGGCCATCGATGCTCTTGAAGATGTGGCTGAAGACATCGAGGCGCTTGGCTGGAGCGAGAAGAACATCGAGCCGTGGAGTATCGCGATGAACAAACTCACCGATTGCCTCATCCACCTCTCGAATAATCTTCCCTTTAAGCCATGACCGCGCTTCCGTCGTCAGTCGACTTCCTACGTAGCGCTGCGTCAGCAGCTGCGAAAGCTCGGGGCGTCGTGCCCATTCTGCCAACGCGCGACCCGGTAGACGTAGCCACTGCGCTCAAGTGCATGAACGCCTACCAGCTTCGAGTGAGTGTCGAGTCGCTCGAGGTACTTGATAGCGAGGAAAATGCAGCTCCGCTGGTAGCTGCTGCGCGCATCCTTCAGTCAACGTCGCAGCATTTGCGCCGTTCTGAGCCCCCTCCCGACACCGAAGAGGTCGATGAGCTGTCGTTCCAGGCGGCGCTTGCCTTTGCAATGCACGGCAACTTTCCGAGTGCCAGAGCTGCGCTCGCAGACGTTTCCGAAGACTACCTTTCCTCGAACGACACCATTCGTATGGTCGCGGCCATTTGTGACCCGGGCGGCCCGCAAGCCCTCTCACGAAACTTTGACCCGTACACCTTGAACTTTTCTCGGCCATGGTATTTCGCCTTAAGAGGTCCAGACAAGGAGCAACGAAAGCAACGCTTTGCTCGCGCGATGAGATTTTTCTCGCGCATCGTTCGGGACAGACCGATGTCCGAGGGGGCGCTTTATCTCGGTGGCCGCATGGCTGCCCACCAAGCCATGCGGCTGGCTACGGCAAACCTTCTGCATAGTGCTCCCGAAATTCCGTCCTGGTTCGTAGTCAACACCATCAAGTCGCGGTTGGTGACACTTCTGCCGCCACAGCTAGAGCTGCTAGAGACAGCTCGTATCGCCTTACACAGGCGCAACTCTCTTCTGACGCTGCCGACGAGCACGGGTAAGACATTCATAGCGGAGGCTTGCATTGCTGCCCGCCTCTCCGAAGGCGGACTGTGCGTCTACGTGGCGCCTTACGTTGCGGTTGGCGAACAAGTGAAGGAGTCCCTCAAAAAGCGGCTGGGCGGGGAAGTTCAGGTGGTGTCGATGTTCGGTGGCTTCCAGTCGGAGCGCTTGAACGACTTCGCGGAGAGTGAAGTCGTTGTTGCCACGCCCGAACGCTTTGACGGGTGGCTGCGCGCGGGCGAGGACATCAGCCGCCTCCGCACGGTGGTGTTCGACGAGATTCACATATTGGAGAACGGGGTCCGGGGTGCGCGTGTCGAAGGGCTGGTATCGCGCCTGCGATTGCTCCAACGAACCAACCCGAAGCTGCGCCTCGTCGGACTATCTGCCGTCCTGACGAACCCGGAGCGCGTGTGCGCCTGGTTCGGTGTCGGGCCTGGCGACCTGCACCGCATTGGCTGGCGGCCAACTGCTAGGCGGCTGGCGATGTGCACGGCCAAGGGGGACATGTACTGGATTCATGGCAATGACTCCTTGAGGCCGTCGGACAAGGCAACGGACCCGATATCTGAACCGACAAAGGTACAGCTCCCTGGCGAAATCAAGTACGGGCAGTTTGCGAAAGTCAACGAGAAGAGCTCTGCGCTCAACGTTTCATCCCTGGCCCGAGACCTCACCAGCCGACTGGGAACGCCTGGGTTGGTAGTCTGCCCTCGCAAGGTAGATACGCGTATTTTGGCCAGAGCCCTTGTCCATGGTTTAGATATTGCTAACGACGAGGACCTTTGGTCCACGGCAGAGGATATTCTGCGCAGGTATCCGTACCTCGACTTTCTCGTCAACTGTTTGAAACACGGCATGGCGTATCACAACGCCTCGTTGCCATACGACGTGCGCCGGGATATCGAGCGTCTCACTCGGGCGCGAAAGCTCTTGGTGGTCTGTGCGACGACAACTCTAGCCGAGGGGGCTGACTTGCCGTTTCGCTGGACCATCGTTTCGCACTGGCTGATGAGCATGCAAGGCGCCGGGACACCGATGAAGTCGATGACCTTCCGCAACATCGCAGGGCTCTGTGGGCGCGCCGGTGCGTTTTCAGAAGGCGACACGATTCTCTTTGAGAATCTGATGGGGCCTCCGTCCACAAATCTCCGCCAGTCCAACACAGCAACAATGGAAGCAGTGATGTTTTCCTCAGTGCCGCTTGCGTCCACACTAGGGGCGGAGTGGGCAGCGGCAGCACCGAATGTCCAGCAGTATCTTGAGGCGACGTTCAGCTCGCAACTCCTTGCGTGCATCAACGAGCACCCTGATGCGGATGACGTTGTCTCAGACTTGGTGGCGGCCTCGTACGCGGGGGCGACCGATGGTGGGGCGAACATTCGCCAAGTGTTGGACGCTTCGGTTGCGGAAATCTTGGACGGAGCGCAATCCGGCGGCGCACTGGCTGTCAGGAACAGTCCGATTCGACTGACGGAGTTCGGACAAGCTGCCAATTTGAGCGGATTCTCCCCGCGCACCTGCCGCCGGATGGTCGAATTCCTATCGGCTGATGCGTTTGAAGTAGGCCCCCCGCTGTTCGCCAAGCTTCTGGGCGACTTCAATGACATTCCTGAGCAATCTAATGACGTGCTCCGAAAGATATTCTCTGGGATGAGCCACAAGAATGTGCTGACTGCACGCAACCTTGAAGGCATGCTCCGAGAGCTTCTCGCGCCAATCGATAGACGCAAGGTTTTCGAAAATTTGCGCAGCCCGACCTCTAAAGCAAAGGCGGACACTGTGGAAACCATGTTCGAGGACTTCGTCGCTTTTGTGGATCTCGTGGTCGGGAATTTCCTTCCGTGGCTGCTGCGAGGGTTGGAAAGCATTAGTCCGTATGGCAGTGAGGCGGCCTCCGACATCGAGTGGGCAGGCATGGCACGTGAAATTGAGTCTCGGCTCGCATCGGTTGGCGGCTCACCGGAGCTTGATGAAGGTCCTGATGCGACAGAGTGAGTTATGCACTGAGCTGTTTTTCACGTTGGCCGCTTTGGTGCCGAACCGCCAGACCCGGCTGCGTGAGTCGCTCGCATTCATGGTCTTAAATGGTTGTCGATGCCGGCCGAGGCTCTTTACTTCCACCTGCCGGTAGGTTTGAAACGCAGTCCGCTAGCCAGCCCAGGATGGTGTAGACGACCGCTTTCCGCCACCGCTGACATTCGCCGTTCACCGACGAATGTCTCTGTCCAGCCTACAGGCGCCCGTCGCTGCAAAGCGTCGTCGTTTGTCTCAGCCTCAACTGGCGAGATGTACCCGATGGGTTCGGGCAGTTGGATGGGTTTGAACCAGTGCACCCATTGCAGAGTGGCCAGTTCCACGGAATTGTGAAGGTAAAGAACGCCACAGGGCGCCACGAAGGCCGCTTGTACAGATGAGTTTCGGATATAAATCCACTCTTCACATCTCACTCATATCAGAACTATGAACCGCGCCGAACTCGTTGAAATTCTCGCCACCAAGAATGGCCTTTCCAAAGTGACCGCCAACGCCGTGCTCGACACCTTGATCGAGACAATCCAGACTGCGGTGAAGAAGGGCAATGCGGTGCAACTGGTGGGTTTTGGAACGTTCAAGTCGGCCAAGCGTGCCGCGCGCGTGGGCAAAAACCCCGCCACCGGCGCAGCGCTCAAGATCCCGGCATCGACGGTGCCCAAGTTCGTGGCTGGCGCGAAGTTCAAGGCCGTGGTCGATCCCAAGGCCGCCAAGCGCAAGGCGGAGAAGGCTGGCAAGTAAACCCACCACAAGCCCCTCCACCAGCCGCCCGTGCTTGATCCCGGGCGGCTTTTTGCTGGTGCCCGCAATGCACCCCGTCTCTCTCAAACTGGATTGAAACGATGACAGCTTTTTCCGATGCCTTCCGCACCGAGGTTCTGCGCATGGCGCGCAAGGAAATCAAGGGGGAACTGGGGAGCTTGCGCAAGACTGTCACAGCGCAACGCGCCGACATTGCGGCACTCAAGCGGGAGGTGAAGGCCCTGGCATCGCAGCTGAAGTCACTGCGCAAGGCGGCAGCCCGCGAGGAGGGAGCAGGTCAAGTGCCAGCCCAGGGCGCCGAAGCTCCGGTGCAGCGCAAACGCCGATTCCAGTTCAAGTCCGAAGCGCTCAGGGCCAAGCGGGAACAGTTGGGTATTTCACAACAGGCCATGGCGGCGCTTCTGGAGGCTTCGGCGCTTTCCGTGGCCCATTGGGAGAGCGGGAAGGCGATGCCGCGTGCGGCCCAGCTGGAACGTATCCAGGTAGTGCTGAAGATGGGCAAGCGCGAAGCGCTGGGCAAGCTGCACGGGTAACGGCTCTGTTCGATGGCGGGCGCTGTGTGATCGCCACGATACGAAGCGAGGATCACTCAGATCCGGAGGGCAGCCTGCGTCCGCCGGAAGTCGCGATCGTTCGGGCGCGGCTTTGATCTCGCAGCCAGCCTGCTCGGTCGTAAACAAAGTCCGGAAATTCTTGGGCCAATGTGGTCTCCCGCAAGATGAGTTTGCGAGCCAGGCGAGCCACTGCTGCGACTTCCTGTTCGTTGCGCACTTCAAGCGGTGCCACGAGGCTCACGCCCATCGCCCAGCTGAGGCGCTCCCATGTCCATGAGGGACGTACTTCCAGGTCAATTCCATCCGCGGTCAACCGCTCTTTGATCTGCCGCAGATTGGCATAGTGCTGCCGCTGGGCCTCGGGAATCGCACGGCTGGTGTACCTGGACAGTTTTTTCCTGCCGCCCGACTTGCCAACCATCTTGTAGCTTTTGGTAGCGCCCTCGGAGAGCCAGTCATCCCCGGGGCCATCTCCCACTTCTTCCCAGGCCATGGACGATATGGCCTCCGCGTAGACGTATCGAGGATGTTGCCACCGGACAATGATGCGTCGCGTATTGAGGATGAACCCCACGTCATCCCAGTACGACAGGCTTTCCGGTCCCATGTCCGAGTAGGCGTGTGGGATGTACAGGCCTGAATCAGACAGGCGCCAGGGGTGCTGGCGGTGGTACTCACGCATGCGCCTGCCCAGAAACTCATAGTGCCGATTTTTCATGAGGGGCCTTCGGCCAAGAAGGGGAAGTGACGTTGGAAGCGAATGCTATTTTGTATGCATCCCGAGGGGGTTGTGGCGCTCACATCTGATCGTTTTCGCTCAGTGCGGCCTCTTTTCGCCCGAGCGCAAGGTCAGCACCCGCACGCCATTCCCCGTGACGGCTACGGTGTGCTCGTTCTTTCTTCATACGGGGGTGCTCTTGCTCCCTGATCCCGAAGGCCTCCACGCCGCCTTCATCGAGCTTGCGTCGCCAGACCACGACTTGGTTGGGATTGCGGATGTCCTAGATCGCCGCAACCTGGCGACTAGATAGCTGTTCGCGGTCCTGGTGGGACAGCACCTGTAGCTTGAACTGCGCACTGTACGTGCTGCGTTTGGGTCGCAACCCGTCAATGCCGTGCAAGCGGTAGTGGCTCACCCAGGTGCGGATCTTCTCCTCTGTCACAGACCACTGCCGCGCCAGCAGCTTCGCTCCGCCGTCTCCAGCCAAAAAGCTCTCGACCACCTTGAGCTTGAACCCTGTTGCGTACTTCTTCATAAAACCCTTTGAAGTTTGTCCAACTTCTGGGGGGCAGTTCATACCCGGGGCGCTTCAGTAAGACTAGTTGGCTTTGATGAGGAAGATGACACCAGTCACTACAAACACGGCCGCAACTGCAAAAGTCCCCGCGTAGCTACCCAACTGGAGATACGCGATCGTGAAGAGTGATGGTCCAATCAAGACTCCGCCAAATGTGAAAAACAAGGCTCCTCCAGTGGCGTTACTCTCTTGGCCATCTGGAGCCAGTCGCGCGACCTCTGCGAGGAAGACGCCGTTCCATCCAATCGCCGTCACTCCCATCGTAATAAAAACGATCGCGATTGCGGCGGTAGACCATCGCTCATTAATTTGCGTCATTGCCAGCGTGGCCAGCAGCATCAACCCGCCAAGGACGATCAGCGTTGCACGGCTTGCGTGTTGGCGATCGGCCACCCATCCCCAGCCAATCCTGCCAACTGCACCAGAAAACTGGACTGCGGACAGCAGTACGCCGGCCTTGATCAAGGCATAGTTCGCCTCCTTTACCAAAAAAGTTACGGCGAAAGTCATCAAACACAATTGCACGCCTGCAAAGCACAGCGCCATCAGCGACAGATAGCGTAGATCGGACCGTGTCCAGACGAATGCGATCCCGCCAAACACACCATGCTTATTCTTGGCTGACGACGCTTGCAGGCCTCCCAGGTGATCCGATACACCACGATCGTCGTCCCAGCGAGCTCGCACCGGCTGTAGTAGTGCGGCGATGAAAATCGCCAGAATGGCGACAGTGCCCAGCGCCACGCGCCAACCGAAAAAATCCATCATGGGCGGCGCGACAAGCGCGGCGGCCATACCACCTAGCGGCACTCCAGTCTGTTTCAATGAAAAAATCAGGTTCCGGCTCGATGCGGGCGTAAATCGAACCAGCAGATGGGCGCCGGCCGGGTTAGATGCTCCATACCCGAAACCAAGCAAGACGGATGCCGCTATCAGCGTAGCAAGATGCGGCACTGTTGCGAGTAACATGGCAACACCCACCAGAGCAATCGCTAGTTGCGTCGTTCTGCAGGCGCCCAAGTGTGCGACCACCGTGCCACCCGCAGCCGCACTCACCATTGCTCCCGCATAAACCAAGCTTACTTGGTAGCCGATTGTTGATGCATCCACATCGAGTACTTGCGCGATCGCCGGCGCAAGCACCGGCAACGTCAGCGCTGCCATCGAGATAACCGTCTGCGCGGCCAGCGTGGCGCCAACGACGACCGGCACGGACGGGGGATTCATCGTCTCAGCGCACGTGACCGATCAGCGCAGTTGTCAGACCCGGAAAGAACGAGACCAGCGCCAGAACTGCGGCCATGATCAGCACATAGGGGAAGGCTCCTCGAATAATCTGCTCAAGTGGGACGTCGCGGACGACTCCTTGCACGACAAACAGATTCAATCCGACTGGTGGCGTGATCAGCGCCATTTCCATATTGATGGTCAAGATGATGCCAAACCAGATTAAATCCCAGCCGAATGCGGAAACGATCGGAATCAGAATAGGTGCCGTGATCACGATGATCGAGAGCGTTTCCATGAAGCAGCCAAGGAAAATCAACAACAAGTTGATGGCAATGAAGATCAGCCACGGTGAGACATCAAGCCCGGCGACGGCCTGTGAGATCACTGGAGCAACCTGCGTGGTTGTCATTGCGTAGCCGAACACCATGGCACCTGCAATGATCATCAACACCATCACGCTGCCGCGAGCGGCATCTTCCAGAATAACCAGCAACTTGCGCAGCGTCAGCTCGCGGTAGATAAAGCCGGACAGCAACAGACTAGCGATCACGCCGAGCGCCGCTGCTTCGGTCGGTGTTGCGACCCCCTGATAGATTGAGCCAAGGATGATCCAGATGAGTACGGCGATGGGCGCCACGTGTTTGAGAGCAAGGATCCGGTCCCGTCCGGAGACCGAACCCTCGCCGCCAGCGACGGACGGCGCCTTTGCGGCGCTGCGTATCGCGGAACGTACCTGATAGGCGATGAACGCACCCGCCATGATCAAGCCGGGAATGATTCCCGCGATGAACAACTTTCCGATGGACTGCTCGGCAACAATGCCGTACACGATCATCGGGATGCTCGGCGGGATCAGGATGCCGAGAGTACCGCCAGCGGCCACCGCACCGCAGGAATCGCTATCCCGGTAGCCGAAGTGACGCATTTCGCCGACGGAAAATTTACCGATTGCGCCTGCAGTGGCCACACTCGATCCGGAGACGGCGGCCATCACCGTGCAAGCCAGTGTCGTGGCGACCATCAATCCACCGGGGACGCCATGCAAAAGAGTCGCTAGAGATCGGTACAAGCGCGACCCCATGCCGGACTCGGAGATGATGGCGCCCATCAGGATGAACAGTGGCACCGCCGTCAACGTGAAACCCGTGACCGAACCCCACAACGTGGGCGCAATTAAGCCGAGGGCGTCCATTCCTCCGCCAACGAGCAGCAGCGCACCGAGCGCCACACCAAACAGGCTGAATGCCACAGGAATACCGATCACCAGGCACGCGATCAGCGCGGCGAACATCGCCAAACCGAGTAGGATTTCCATGATGCTGAAGTCAAAGACCGTTTATCGCGCTCAGGTTATGGGGTGCTTTTGCGCCGATGGTTGAGCATCTCGGCCACGTGCACGACGAGAAGCCAGAGCATCCCGAGCGCAAAGAAGGAGTACGGGATCCACAAGGCCACCTCGAACAATCCCCACGATTTTTCGCCGCTCTCGAAGGCATCCCACCAGAACTCCATGCTTAACCAGGCAAGCAGAGTGGTGACGGCGAGCACGATCAGATCGGATAACCATGCGAAGATGGTGCGCGCCGCGTGCGGGACACGCGTCACAACGAGATCGACGCCGACATGGGCACCTTCGGCGAGTGCGTAAGCGGCACCTCCGAATGTGATGAATCCCATCAAATATGAGGCGCCGTCATTGACCCAGCCCGTCGTCGATCCGAAGAACGTCCGCGCCAGCACTTCATACGCCACCAGCAGGGCGATCACGAACGCTCCGATACCGGTCAAAACACCAGACAACCGCGTGAGCGCCGCCATCCAGCCCGGCACGGCGCGCGGTGGCTGATGATCCGGCGCCACCGCGTGAGCATCGCCTTGCGTCACTTCGCAGTCCCACTGGTGGCTGCTTTCAGCAGCGCCTCTCCACCGGGGACGTCCGTCTTGAATTTCTCGAAGCTGTATTGCTGGAACCAATCCTGCCATTTCTTCCAGGACGCTTCGGTCATCTTCTCGACCTTCACGCCGTTTTTCGCGAACAACTCCGCCACACGCTTGTCTTCCCGCTTCGCTCCTTCGAGTGCTGCGGATTCAAGGCTCTGTCCAACCTCGACAAGAATCTTTTGTTGCTCGGGGGACAATTTGTTCCACGTTTTCATGCTGATAGCAATCGGCTCGATCGTGAAGTAAACGCTGAAGTCCTCGGGCGAGTTGTAGAACTTGGCAACCTCGTACATGCGAAATGCTCCGAACGAACCCGACGACGTCCACATCCCGCCGAGAAGACCTGTTTGCATCGCGCTGTAGTTCTCCGATGAAGGCATCGACACAGTGGTGGCACCCGCCTTCTGCAACGCAAATTCCATGAACTTTCCAGCTGCGCGCAGCTTCATTCCAGCGACGTCCTGTGGTTCGTGTATTTCCTTCCCAGAGGTGGCTACTCCACCAGAGATCTGGATCCAGGACAGCGTCTTGAAACCGTAGTCCTCGGCCTTCTTTTCAATGTCTTTCCACGCTTCACTGTTGCGGAAGGCAAAGACTTCGTCGTGAGTACGCCACAAACCCGGAAGCAGAACCATATTCATCTGTGGAATAGCGCCGGCCGAATAGATATACGGGTAGATTGCCAGATCCACTGTACCGTTCTTCAGCGCCGTATGCGTCGCGCTGGCTTTGACCAAAGACTCGGCCGGGAACGTTGTGATCTTGATCTGACCATGCGTCTGTTTCTCGACTTCCTGCGCGAACTTGATCCCTGTGGCAACCACGTAGTCAGATCCGTCCTGGGGCCATTGATGAGCCATCTTGAGGTTCAACGTCTGCGCGATGGCTGAGGTGCCTGAAACAGAAATCGCAGCTGCGACCAATACGGCTCGGTATTTTTTTGAATCGAATTTCATGTTGTCTCCTTTGGGTGAGGTCAATCGGTGCCTACGGGCTCTGAAAATGGTGTTGAGTGTGGTGACGCAAGATCCGCAGCGTCCACCACTGGTCCGGGTCGGACTGCGAACTGGTGACTGATCGGCAGTACTCCCAGAGCGAATCCTCAACGCTGGCGCCCACGCGGACGGCATCGGCCAATCGAAGGATGGCGAGGCGGTCATGTTTCAGGGCCACACTGCGGCGAAGTAACTGCAACGCAGCTTCTTGGGCCTCACGGATCTGCGCTGACGAAGCCAACATCGAATCCCCTTGTCTCAGGACTTTCTTGAGTAATCGAAGCCGCGCGCGGGACATCGCTCAATCCTGCTGTCTGTCGGGTTCGCCTGTTATTGGTCGTGTTTCTACGACCGAAGTGGTCGACATACGTACCACATCAAAAATCCGCGCCAATTGTTCAGCCAGAGGGGTATCAAAAAAGGCATCCTCGCTGTGTGCCACGGCCTCCGCAAGACGTAACTCGGCCATGCGCTTCAACCGATACCGAGCACGCTGCAAGCGCTGTGACTGCACTCGGTGCGTGCTATTCAGCCACTCTTGGTGCTGGTCAATGGCTCGCGACAAGGCCTGAACGGACTCGGTCTTGTTGGACGATGTCAAAAGGATCGGCGGAACCCACTCATTCAGGGTGCGCTTGGTCACGGCGGCGATACGACGCAGATCCGCCGCGGCGCGATGCGCTCCCGGGAGATCAGCCTTGTTCACCACGTAGATGTCGGCCAATTCCATGATGCCGGCCTTCATGGCCTGCACCATGTCGCCACTATCAGGCAATAGCACCAGCACCAAGGTATTCACCTGATTCCGCACGGCGTATTCGGCTTGGCCCACGCCCACCGTTTCAACGATTACCTCGTCGAATCCGAACTGATCCATCAGTTCCAACATCTCAGGCAGGTTGTCGGCCAACCCGTCATTGGTCTTGCGCGAGCCCAGTGAACGGATGTATAGCTGCTCGCTGCCCAAAAGATCATCCATGCGCACGCGGTCGCCCAAGATAGCGCCGCCGCTGTGTGGACTGCTGGGGTCGATGGCGAGTATTCCGAGGCGCCCCCCGTAAAGACGCTCCAACGCCAAACGACCTGCCAGTGTGCTCTTACCCGAGCCAGGTGCACCGGTCACTCCAATGCGGCGCGCCACGTGTCGCGAGGGCTCGGGCAGCGCTCTTTGCGCGAGCTCTGTCGGGCTTGCATTGGCAATTTCGGTCAGTGCGCGGCTCAAGGCCCAGCGGTTTAGCGGCTGGGCATTCATATTGACCTTCCGCCGCCCAGAACCTCACTACCATGTTCGTTCAGCAGTGGCGGTCTAGTGTAGATGGGGGTGAAGTCGTCAAACCGGATGGGGCTGGCCACAGCTCGCAACGGCGGCGTTTCATCTCCGAGCGGAACGATCAATGACCGCGCAGTCGCAATCTCGCTGAGCAGCGCCTGGTTCAAGGTTTTGACCTCCGCTACGACCACCCCCAAAGGTGCCAGCCTTTTTACCCACTCGCCGGCCGACGCTTGGTGCAGCACCTGTGCAATGGCTTTCACGACCTCTGAACGATGGGCGCGCCGCGCCGCCATCGAAGAAAACCTCTCGTCTTCTATCCAATCCGATTGGCCAACCTCCTCGCAAAATATGCGCCAAAACTTGTCATGAGTGATGAAAAGTGTCAGCCAACCATCGGCAGTGGGAAAGATCTGTGCCGGCACGACATATGGGTGCGAGGAATTCGGCTGGCGCTCCACGGTCTGTCCGGCATTTAGTGCCGCACCGGCCAAGTAGTTGAGTTGGGACAGCATGACGTCGTACATGGCCACATCGACTTGCCCCCCGTGGCCCTGCACGATTTTGGCCAGGAGACCCATCGCCGCAACCAGCCCGGCCGAGTTATCCACGGCGGAATACCCAGCCTTGGTTGGAGGAGAGGCAGGGTCGCCCGTCAGCGCCATCACGCCGGTGAGCGCCTGGATGACGTAGTCGTAAGCGGGACTGTCGGAATGCGGCCCGTCCAAGCCATAGCCCGTTAGCGCGACACAGACCAGCCGCTCGTTCCGGTGGCGCAGAACTTCGTAGGTGAGGCCGAGCTTTCGGATGGCAGATGGCCGCAGATTGGTGACGAGGGCATGCGACGTCTCGACAATGCGACCCAAGGCATCTCGCCCCGCATCGCTGGCCAGATCCAGCACGACGCTTTTCTTGTTCCGATTGAGGCTGGCGAAGTAGGTGTTGTGGGGGCCGACGAAATGAGGGCTCACCGTGCGACCGATGTCGCCTTGGGGCGTCTCGATCTTGATGACCTCGGCACCCATGTCGGCCAGCATCAGCCCGCAGTACGGGCCCGCAAGCATGTGGCCGACTTCGATGACCCGGATTCCCTCCAGCGGAGCACTCATTGAAGGCTCTCCGCGAGTGACGTCACGATCTGCTCCAGAGGCATGTCGGCGGTGAAGATCGCACTGACTCCCAGCTGGCGCAGGTACTCGCGGTCTTCAGGAGGAATGGTTCCGCCTAGGAACACTTTGATGTCCGGCGCCTGCAACTCGCGCAGCTGGCTGATGACATCCGCCACCAGCTCCCTGTGACTCCCGGACAGGATGCTCAAGCCCACGGCATCCACGCCCTCATCCACGGCGATTTGCGCAATTTGCAACGGGGTGCGGCGTAAGCCGGTATAGATCACCTCGGCCCCCGCGTTGCGCAAGGTCAAGGCAACGATCTTCGCGCCAATGTCGTGCCCGTCCAATCCGGGTTTGCCGATCAGAATGCGCTTGGATGCCAGCACGGTGGAGTGTTGTTGCGCTCTCATAGATTCACAGGTTCCTTGAATTCGCCCCATTGCGCCTTAAGGCAGGCCACCATCTCGCCCACGGTGGCGTAGGCATGGCAGCACTCCACCAAGTAGGGCATCACGTTCTCGCGATCCTGAGCGGCGGCGGCTGAAAGACGTTTCAGCGAACGCTGCACTGCGGCGTTGTCGCGCGTGTCCATCACCTGCTGGAACTTTTCGAGCGCGCGCTGGGCCACTGTCGGATCCAGCTTGAAGATTTCGCCGATCCTGATTTCTTCGTTTTCTTTCTTGAAGTGGTTCTGGCCCACGATCACGTTGAATCCGGAATCGGTGTTGAACTTGCGCTCCAGGCCGCGCTCGGCCAGTCGCATCTGGATCCAGCCATCTTCGATGGCCCTCACCACGCCGCCATAGGCATCGATCTCATCCATGACGCGCACGATCTGTTCCTCCATGCGATCGGTGTGCTGCTCTAGGAAATAGCTCCCACCAAGAGGATCGACGCTGCGACCGATTCCACTTTCGTAGGCTAGGATCTGTTGTGTCCGCACCGCCAGCTCAGCCGAGAATTCGGTAGGAATCTGAAAGGCCTCGTCAAAAGCACAGGTGAAGATGGACTGTGCGCCGCCGAATACCGCTGCCATGGTTTCAACCGCCACACGTACCACGTTGTTGTAGGGTTGGGGGGCAACCAGCGAGGACCCGCCACACACCACGCCGAAACGAAAGTGCTGCGCCTTAGGATCTTGGACGCCGTAGCGTTCCTTCATCAACCGTGCCCACAATCGGCGACCAGCACGAAACTTCGCGATCTCGTCGAAGAAGTCCATGTGTACGTAGAAGAAGAAGGACAACCGTTTAGCGAATTTCTCCACGTCACCGCCGCGTGAGCGCAACTCATCAACGTAGGCCAGACCGTTAGCCAACGTATAGGCCATCTCTTCGGCGGCTGTGGCACCCGCATCGCGCACATGGGCCCCGGCAATGCTGATAGGGTTGAAACGCGGTGATACCTGGTTGGAGTAGAGGATGGTGTCCGCAATCAGCCGCATGGATGGGCGCACTGGGAATATCCAGGTGCCGCGTGCCACGTATTCCTTGAGGATGTCGTTCTGAATCGTGCCGGTGAGCAGCTCGCGTGGCACCCCTTGTTTGTCGGCCACCGCCAAGTACATCGCATAGATGATGGCGGCGGTGCCGTTTATCGTGAACGAGGTGGATATCTTTGATAGATCCAAATCACGGAACAGGATCTCGGCCTCGCTGAGATTGGACAGTGACACCCCAACCTTACCGATCTCTGGCCGAGCCATCGGGTGAGTCGGATCCAGCCCGCACTGAGTTGGCAAGTCCAGTGCTACCGAGAGGCCCGTTTGGCCCCTATCCAGCAAGAACTTGTAGCGCTCGTTCGATTCTTCCGCAGTACCAAAGCCAGAGTACTGCCGGATAGTCCACAGCCGTCCCTGATAACCATTGGGGAAGATTCCGCGGGTGAATGGGTACTCACCGGGTTGGCCGATGCGCGTGGCATCTACCGCCTCAGCATCGACATAGGTGGGCACATCGATGCCGCTCGAGCTTGCGGGCCGTAGCTGGGGCTCGAAGCCCGCAGTGGTGCGCATCGGGTCATCTCGGTTCATCGGCTGCTCTTCGAAAGAAAATGATCAGAAGCAATCCAATGATCGTCATGGAGCCAGGTTGCCAGGACCTGCTCCCGCTCGACTTGGCGCCGCTGTTCATAGGACTGGCTGCTGCGCCACGCGGCAGTCTGCGCCTTGATGCCGCGCAGTACCTGCTGTGGGCATGCCAGCATCGGAGCTAGAAAGGCTTGGACGTCCTGGCCATCGGGGCCATCCGCGACGACGGAATCTGCCAGCCCCCACTCCAGCGCCTTAGCTGCATCGACCATCTCGCAGCGCGCCATCATGCGCATTGCGCGCGCCCCCCCCACCAGTTGACACAGATCTGGTCCGCCACCCCAAGCCGAACTAATGGCCAAGCGTCCTTGGATGAAGCCGATACGAGCATGGCTGGCTTGCAGGCGCATGTCACAGGCCAGCGCCAGTTCTGCTCCACCGCCGATGGCGTCGCCGTTCAGATAGGCCAGCACGGGGACCGGACATTGACGCACTGCATCGAGCGCCGTGCGCGAGCGGTCCGCCATGGCATGAGTTGCGCATTCATCGCGTACCTGGGACAACTCCACCAAATCGCCACCCGCCGCGAAGAACCGTTCACCCGCGCCTCGCAATAACAGCAAACGCACGGTCGGCTTGGAGCCCGCATGGGCCACCGCCTGCGCGAGCGATGCGAGGACGCTGCCGGCTAGGGCGTTGTGCTTGCGCGCCCGATCGATAGTGATCCATACGACGCCGTCAGCACGCTCGTCGATGGTGATGTCTTGGTTATCCAGCACTCTGCGTGGTCTCCGTTAAACGTTGGGACCATCGTAGGAAGCAATTCTTTCTTAGGCAAGAACATATGTTCGATATTACGAACATATAGCATAATAGAACCCAAAACCATGCACATTTATCTGTATTTGTTCAACATACTGAACTTTTGTTTTCGTCTTATGTCAGCAGGAGAAAGCACATGGCCGGAGTCACCGTGACCGCCATCGATCGGGTGATCGATATTTTCGAAGCGTTCCAGACCAGCCAGCAGCCTCTGTCGCTGACCGAGTTGGCAGAGGCCGTAGGCGTGCCAAAAAGCACTTGCCACGCCATCGTCTCCACTCTGACCGCGCGCGGCTACCTGTACACGCTGAGTCGGCCACGGGCTCTGTATCCAACACGGCGCATGCACGACGTGATGCATGACATCTCGGCCAACGACCCGTTCATCAAGCGCGCGATGCCGGTGTTAGAGCGGCTGCGCGATGCGACGCGTGAAACCGTCATCCTCGGCAAGCGTCAAGGCGACTCTGTTATCTACCTCCAAGTGATCGAGGGGTTGCACTCGATCCGCTACTCAGCCAAGTCTGGAGCATTCAAACCTTTGCATTCGAGTTCCATCGGCAAGGCCCTGCTGGGCAGCCTGAAAGAATCAGAATTGCGCGCTTGGCTGGAGGGACGCCGCCTAGCCGCCATCACTCTTGCAACCAAAGTCGAACATGAAGAATTGATGCAGGACGTACTCACTAGCCGTAAGCTCGGCTACTTCGTGACCCGCGGCGAGAACGTCATTGACGTCTGGGCTGTGGCTACTTTCATCAACGTCCATGGAGAGATGTTCGCGGTCGCGGTCGCGGGGCCGCAGCATCGTATTGAAGCAAACATAGAGGACATGGCCAGATTGCTGATCGCCAGTTGCAGTTTCCTATCCAGACAGCTTTCGGGGACAACGTAAGGTGAACGAGGCAAGCGCTCTGCCCAGTGCCATGCGGCGTCTGCGGGAAAAGCGATGGCAACCGAGTTGCAGAGGGTTACTGAACCCACGGCCTCGGGAGGCGTTTCTGTGCAATAGCGTAGGCGGCATTCTCCAGATCTCCCAGTGTCTTCTTCCCGGATCTCAGAGTGTCTAAAGCGGGGCGGTCTCTGTCCGTCACTAAAGGCAGAAGAGTTGTGAACAGGCTCACATGCCGGTCGCTTTGCGCGACCGATAGGGCGCGCGCAGCGGACATCAATCCTTCGGAGACTTGTGTGACCGTTTTCGGAGCTGCCCTTCAACTGCCGCGGTTGAACGGCCGCAGACGGCCAGGAGCGGGCACTGGTGTGATGTCGAAGCGGACGCTCAACTTCTGAGTTAGCTCGCACCGCTCGAATGCGCCATCTTCATCGCCGCGACCACGGGCTTGGTGAAATTGAAGTGCCCAGCCTGGCGTGGATCGTCCGGACTCAATCGTGTAAGCACTGGACCACCCGCTCCATCGGACCTCTCAATCTCCCACGAAACGACCTCGCACCCATTCGACGCATCCGCTCCAACTACGTGCAACTGTTCCCCAATTATGGGCAACTCATGAATCGGTCGTTGCGCTCCTTCACTGATGTCGCGTACCCATGACTCGCTTGTCCATACCATTGCAAAGGCTTTCAGGTAAAAAGCGCGATCCGCGACATTTCTCCAGAACAGGTACTTCTCGGACTGGTCGGTGAACGCAGTAGACATGAAGTCAATTTGCCTCCATGTTTTATCGTACAGGGCGAGCATGGGAATGTGGTTGCCATGTTGCTCGAATGTCGCTTGGGCAAGCTTTGCATGCATCGCAACGACATCGGCGAGAGAGCTCGGCTTCGGCGCGAGGCTGAGTTCTTCCCTCAAGGCGACGAACGCCGGTGGCGCTTTGTAGTTTGGATCTAGGTTCATCCGAACACTAGTGTGTCGGCCGATTCCCGGCTTCGCAAACTTGATAAAGCGCACTCGCGCAACGTCATTAGACGACGGGTCCAGCGCGGTTGGATTGGGCACCGAGGCGTCCAGCGCAGAGCCCATCTGCGTCGCCAAGTCCTTGCAAACCCGATGTAGCTCAGAGTAGGCATAGGTCAGGGCATAGATCAGTTCTCGACCAGGTAGGCTGTTAGCTATCCAGCGACGTTGAATCTTGAGCACTGCAGCATCGGCAATTCCAGGGGGCAAGATCTTCGCTGCTGTCTTCAAAAGCCGGTCTATGTCCGCCTGGAGCAATTCCTTCCGACCCACCTCAAGGACTAGGTCTTCTTCCGAGATGTAGGAGTACAAGACGGCGGCGCGCAGCGTGCTCTGCATCTCTAGGTCGCCTTCCTTTTCAATCACGTTTCTAGCGTCTTTCGCCCAAGACATGACCGGATCGGTCCTCCACGGCTGAAGTACATGCGCTCCATACCAGGCATCGAAGTTCGGAATCGTTGCCTTGTTCTTCTGAATGATGAAGGTAACCGTCCGGGAAGTCTGGAGGAATTGGTTCGTGTTTTGCCGAAAGCGTTCGGGTGAGAAGTAGGTTTCACCACAGTTGCTCAGCAGCTGGGCCAAATCACGAAGTCGTCGTTCCCAAGGTCTCATATGCCGTCGTGCCTAAGAGTCTGATGCGCCACAAGTGCGAGCTAACGCCCAACTCAGCGAGCAAATTGCGCGCAGCGAAATTTGATCCGCTGCAGTTGTTTGTTAGTTTGTGTCTCTGTATCCACCAGGAATGGCTTCATACCCTCTAAGTCCGTTATATGTTCCCAGGGAATCTACAACAGTGAATTGCTGCCCCATAAAATAATTGGCGTTAACATGATTTCTTACTTCAAACGAAAACACATTCAAGGCATAAACAAAATTGCAGTGCAAAGTATATAGCTGTCTTCTCCAATTATCATATAACTCGTATTTCCGGTGGTACTCGTCTTGGTTATCCATCCAGACTTTCTTCCAGCGCATATCTCTGCGCCACCACTTTTGATCTTCACTTAAGTAGGCAAATTCTGAATCAGTGAAATGCGAACAAAGAGCGTCGGCTCGACCAACCAAGTTTTTAACAGAAGACTCCAATGAAGGAATTGTATTTGGGAGTACTGTTTTGAAGGCAATCATGCTTGCTTCTGAAAAACCATCAACTACACACGACTCAATTGAGTTGGCAATAAGATTCTCGCTAATAACTGGCCAAAACTGGAGGTGCATTTTTATTGTTAGCTCATCAACCAAGTGCTCATAAATGCTTTTTTTGCCCCCAAAACTGCCGCCACCCAAAACACTATTAATCACATCCGGATTTTGAGCGAAAAGCAAATTTTCCAAATCCGAGGCCAGAAAAATCGTGGCATCATTCAGATTATGATGCACCTTTAAATCATGAATCGCTTTATAAACATGAGGCGAAACACCTTTGTATTTATCGTTAACAACAAAGATATACTGCCGAATGGGGGATATAACGCTCCAGTAGGCAACAAGCTTCTCGAAATCAATCCCCATCTTTTTGATCGAGGCGGCATCATTACTTGGCAAGTCTTCTGGTGCGTACACTTGGAAATATTTTCCTTCATTCGCACACCAGCCATCATTACCTCGATCGCCAATGTTGCCGTGATTTTTTACAGGTTTAAAAGATGCGTCTGCATATCCCATGACTTTTACGAAGAGGTCTTCGTATTTCTGACCGGTAGATTCATGAACTAACAGCCTAAACCTATTTCTCATATTCCACCCTTTAAACTAACGTAATGTAGACCACACGCAGGCGCAGGCCATATCTGGCGCCTGCGGTCTAAGTTGGGAAAGAAGAAGTGACGCAAGCGGCCTGCCATAAGGCCGGGCGCCCGGCTTGTAGCACAAACGTGTGATACTAGATTCAGCCATGAAACCCGCCGCCCCCTGTGTTGCGCCGCACGGTTGCCCGATCAGGTCCGTGAGCAATTTTGTTACAAACACTATAGCCTGCGCACCGAGGTGGCCTATGTGCAGTGGGTGCGAATATTTGTCATAGTGCGCGGTTTTCTGCACCCGCGTGGCATGGAGCACGAGTAGATCGGGGACTACCTGGTCTCCTGGCCAACGAGTCTCGGGTAGCGGTGCCCACGCACAATCAAGCGTTGAGCGCGTTGCTGCATGCCACGAGCATGCGCTTGAACCTCCCTGTGCGACCGCTTTTATGCTTCCAGGTGGATGTCAGCTCAGGGTCGAAACCACCAGTCCAGGCAATTCGGAAGCGGTTGGTGGCGCGGTGCCCATAGGGCCGCGGAAATCTTACGACCGCAGTACCTCGTACAGCTGCCATCGGACCATCACCCGTCGCCGCACACCCAACAGCCGCTTCGTGGCAGTCAGCGTGAATACGCCTGGCGGCACCCATCGGCGGCTATCGCTGCACAGCAGCCATTCAAGTCTGCGCGTCAGATGACCGAAACGGGTCGATGGCCGCCCTACAGTGTATGCAGTTGAGCGACCGGTTCGGGCTGGGAACGACCGTTACATCGTCACAAACTCGCCGACACGACGTTTCTTTTTTCCAATTTCGCCCAAGTGGCTCGTACTTGCGTCATGGAAGTCGCCTTTTTCTCGTTCACCTGGCGGCTTTTAGGCCGCTTTCGCACTCCTACGTCCTATCGCGTCAGCCTTGAGCCGACCAGAGTCTGGAAAAGCTGCAAGATGTCGACCTTCGTTCGACCGCTGCTAAGGACGCTGAGGAACGCGTCGAATTTCATCGCGACCATCTGCCCATTTCTCGGGTTCATCAGGATGAAGTCTTGCCACTCTTCGCCTCGGCTCTCGATGGCTGCCGCGTAGCTCAACATCCAGTAGATGGTGACCTGACGATAGTCAGCTGCAGAGAAGCGCTTCGCCGTGCATTTCACCTCGATGAGGGTCCGTCCGAGCGAGAAGTCACCGCATCCACTCGCAATCCATTCCAAGCCGGCAATCGGCGGCTTGATGACAAGTTGCTGCGTCCGCGCCCTGCTCAGGTCGCTAAGGACACGCGCGAGATTCGAGCCAACGATTTCAGCTACCTTCTGGTCCTGCGGCTCGAACTTCTCTGGCAGTTGGGCGTCAAAGTACAAGCGCTGGCGTCGCAGCGTTTCCTGAAAGCAGTCTGCCCAGTCGATAGCCGGCAGGCCCTGTAGTAGGCGTTCGCCGACCGTGTAGCCGAGTTCGAAAAGCATGGCACGCTGTAACTGTGATTCAGCGAGTAGGTCCGGGGGGATTTCACGAATCGGGAAACTCTCAGCCGAAGCGTTGAAATGCGCGACGATGCCAGGCGTCAGCTGTGGAAAAACCTCATTGAGCACGCCCGGAATCTCGCGTGCGACCGTTCGCGGGTCAATCTGCATTGGCGACCTCTGCAGCCCATTCCGCGTAAACCGTCGCGAACCGGGGTTCAGCACCACGTGGATGTCTGGCAAGCTTCTCCTTGTCCCTTTTCTCATCGAACGGAAGTTCGACGCCTAGCGCCCAGGACTGCGCGATAGCGTGACGCGCTTGAAGCCGAGCTTTATCGCCTTCGTCGCCGAATTCGAAAGAAGCCAACCAATACACACGCTGGCATTCAGGGGTCAGCTGCGCCCAGCGGTTGCGCAAATTGTTAAATGCTGCCCTGTCTTTCCAGCCGCGCCAGCAATCAACACACCCGCGGCGCACTGCGTCGTGTTGGGTGCTATCGAACAGGTTACGGATGTACCGAGCCCGCACTGCGGTGCTGGTGAAGCGCAGACAACGAAGGTAATGCAGGAGACTGGTGTCGACGTTCAGCAGATAGCCCGAATGTTGCGGGATGCCGTCCAACAGGTCGTCGATGGCCCCATGGATAGTTTGGAAGATAGGGTCCGCGCGCAGGTTCGCAACACCACGCATGATGGTCGAGAACGACCCACGGAAGGCATGCAGGTTCTGCTGGTTGAGTAGGGTGCTGGCTAGGTCGAACGCTACAACCGGCGAGTGCAGGCGCATCGTCCGGCCAATCTGGGTAACGAGAAATGAGTCCGGAAGCGCTTTCTCCAACTCGCGGTTCAGCAGCCGGCGCACTTCAAGCGATTCGACAGTCTCACGGAGAGAGTCGTATTCCTCGTCGGCATTGTCCGAGTAGGGGTCGAACTTCAGGTCAATGCTGCGCAGTTTCGTGGCTTCGTCATCACCGGCACCGAGCTGGGCGCGCACATAGTCACTGTAGTGCTTAGAGGTCAGAAGCACCGTCTTCGACTTGTTGAGCGTTACCCATAGTCCATGAGACGCTGCGCAAGCACGGCCAGCGCGCGGTAGGCCTCGGCGGTGTTCGGAGCAATGAGAACATAGTCGTCAACATAGCGATGCCAATGAACACCGTACGACGTCAAGGCCGCGTCGACTTCGTTCAGGAACAGCTCGGCAAGGATGCGTGCGCCCTGGCCTCCAACAGGCAATCCGAATGAACGGCCTGCGAAAAGCTTGCTGAGCAGGGCGTTGACCTGCTTAGACACTTGTGCACTTTCCCCGTCAAGTGCGTTGATGAAGTTCTCAATGTAATGATGAGAGACGTGCTCGTAGAAACTGGAAATGTCAGTCTGGACTATGACCGAGTCCTCTCCGGCGAGCTCTGCCTGGGTGACAGTGGCTTCCTTGAAAGCTCGCCAAGACCGTTGGTCGTCGAACAGTTGAACTCCGCCGTCCTGCAGGAAGCGGTAGGAATGGACATTTCCCGACCGCTTCGGTTCCAGAACCTCGGCGATGGCAATGGCAAGGCCGTTGAAATAGATGTTCCAAAATGGATGAACCTTCGTGACCACACGAAATCCGGCAGGCCCTGAAGGCGCCACGAGCCGCTCGCTGTAGATTTTCAGTGCGGCAATCTTGTCGTGGTTGTCTTTCTGCGCCTGGCTGCTGCGCAACTCACCATAGAAACCGTACGCGATAGAAGCGAGTGCATTTGCTTGGTCGCCACAAAATCGGACGTCTAAGTCGAAGGGAAGCGTGTCGTTGTCGCCGTGCTTCGCTACCTCGCGGGCCGCGCGCTCGAAATGGCGAAGTTCAGGCTTGAGCAATTTTCAGTTTCCCTCGTGGTTCGTGTCATAGCTGCCATTTACCGCAAAATGCGTACCGGCGCCTCTCCCAGGATGGTAGCCGCTTAGGGCTGGCTTGCCCGAATGCTTCTCGCGTCGCTTGCGAAGGGCCGCTCTCGCCCGAGAAACAGGCATTCGTTCTGGGTCGGCGAACTTCCGCTAAGGGTCGGGTGCGGCCGATTAGCGCGGGCGCAGGCAGTCATTGGCTGCGGGCGGCACTTAGCGCACGGCGCGTGGCAAAGGCTGCAGCGGTTGCTCGGTCCGGTGCTCCATATTCAATGACCTTCATAGGCGTCTTTGCCAACCAAAGCAAATGCGCTAGGAGCGTTCGATCGGGGAAGTGGGTCAGCCCGACTTGGAGTTGAAACACCATGTCGTTAAGCGAACCCAAGATGCTCCGACTGGCCGTCTTCCCTATGATCCAGTACTGCATCGCGTGGCGCTCGGCGACTATGTCGTCTGCCGGAACTCCAATAGACGCGAGCATTGGGTCCAGAGCCTCGGCGATTCGCTGAACAAGAGAACGACCGTCTTTTGCTGACACCACAACTGGCAACAAGGTTCGCTCGGCGACAGCCATCACGACCTGGGTCCGTCCGACACGAACCAGATTGGCATACCAATCGCCAAGGACCGTACTTGGCGAAACGGTTTCGGCTACAGGGGCTGCATTGAGCCTATCCAGAAGCTTCTGAGTGCAGCGAAATGTGAACACAGCACGACGACAGAATTTGAGATTGGTCGAGTATCAGGCCATGCGCGGTCGCTTCTGACGCGAAGCAGTCCTACGAGTCGTTACCCGTCGAACGTCGGCTAACGAACACAGCTGCCGCTCGGACGGTCTGGCGTCAGTGACGCTGACCAGCCTAAAGCGGTAACCCAAGAAAAGGTGTTGGGGCGCGGCGCGATCCAGCACGATGCCCCCGAGCCGACGTGCGCCAGCCCGCTACGGGCGGCCAAGCACGATAGCCGACCCAAACGGCTTGTCCGGATGGCATGGGCGTTTCCATCTGCACCGCCGCTGATCACCAAGCTGCGCGTGCTGATTCGGTGCGTCAGATCTACTTCGATTGACACGCGACAGCATGAGATTTTTCTGCGGCTTGCGAGGCTTCGCATCGCACCGCAGCCCGCGTGGTTGTTATGTGATTTGGTTTCCGGAAGTTTGATGTATTGATGTTCCAAGAAAAAGTCCACGAGGCGAAGCCTCGCGCGAATTTTTCTCGCTATACGTAGTAGAGCACAGCGATGCCCACGCTGAAAAGCCTGGGCGATGCTTGCATCGCGGTGGCCTGCCCCGTGCGCCTTCTCGAAGAGGGTGCACTGGGCAGACCGCCAGACTGCAACACACACAATGCCCGAAAGGGCACGTCGGGGCGCCACCCCGACAGGTTCAGGTCGCCAACCTGAACCAAGCAAACGCTGTAGCCGCATGCCTCTAATAGGGCTGGTGCGGCTGCGCTGGGCGCTGGGGGGTGAAATTCCCCCCTCTCGACCCAATCCCACCGGCGACGCGGCCGGAAAGAAGTTGGGCGACACGGAAACGGCGCCAGGCAGGAAATGGCCTGGTGACCTGTTACCTCGCGAAAGTCGGTGAAAACCCGGCTCTGGGGGCGTATCGGAAGAGCGCAACCAGTACCGCACAGGATGGCTTATGAGGCCGTGGCGACACGGCAGGGGTCTGAGCAGAAACGCGGAAGACTCGGCACCTCGGGAAACCGGGGGTCTATGGATAGCTTAAACCTGTAACCGCTCCCACGAGGGAGCCATGCGGAGCAACGTGGAGCCACAGGCATTGAGCCGTGGTTCGTAGCCGATGATGCACAACCTGAGTACCTGAGCCGCTATGGAACATCGGGCCGGGGAAACCCAAGGGAAGCCGAAAAGGCTAGGGAAGTGCGGAGGCAGTGGCGCTACGTTGCGCAGTAGCTTGTAACTAACGTGGGAACCTCTCTTTTGACCGTGTCAGGTGGCACTGCGCGGATGGATGAAGAGAGGGGGAGACTGACTGAGTAGGGTTTGACTCATGGGCGATACGACCGAAGCCCATGGGGAGCTGCGAGAGCAGCGACGCGGCCGGCAGCCGCGTTCCGAAAGGTTGGAGCGTTTGCGAAATTGTGTGTGGCCACCAACAAGTGGTCGTTGAGCCTGGCGGCTCATTGCAGTAGATAGCTTGCACGCCTGGCGGCGTGACAAGTGAAGAACCCCGCTCTTGGCAGAGCGGGTGCAAGAACTGGTATTTTTTATCAAAGTCCACGCCTTCATTTTTTGAAAGGCATCCATCGGCGTGGCTGGCTGCGTTCAACGATGCGGCACCGGTATTTTGATTTTTTTATTCACGCACCCCCCTTGCTGGGGGGTGCTTTTCGTGGTCGTTACCGCAGCAAAAATCTGCCCATTCCTTCATGAGTGGCCGCCGCCGCTCGAGCGCGTCACCGCGCCGGTACGCGGCCTCCACCTTGCTTTGCAGGGTGTGCGCGAGCGCCGCTTCTGCGAGCTCGCGCGGGTAGTTTGTGCGCTCGCCAACCCAGTCCCTGAAGGTACTTCTGAAGCCATGAGGCACGTACTCCAGGCCTCGGCGGCGCAGGACCGAGGTCATGGTCATGTCCGAGACGGGCTTGCCGCTGCTGGCGAAAATGTAGGGCGAGGTACCCGGCGCAGGTAGTGCGTCAAGCGCTTGCTTTGTCAGCGGCACCCGGTGTTCTCGATGCGCCTTCATACGTCCTGCCGGAATGACCCAGACGAGGTTCTCCCTGTCGATTTCTTCCCACTTCGCGCCCCGCACCTCACCACTGCGTGCCGCGGTGAGAATCAAAAAACGCAAAGCGTGGGTGCCCATGGCGCTGCTCTGACGCAGCGATTGCATGAACTCTGCGACCTCGCTCGCTGGCATCGCACGATGGTGCTTTGTTTTTGCAATCTTGCTTGGTGCAGGCAGCAGCTTGTCCAGGTGCCCTTTCCACCGGGCCGGGTTGTCCCCACTGCGGTAGCCCTGCACCGTAGCGTAGTCCAGTACTGCCTCGATCCGTCCGCGCAAGCGGGAGGCCGTCTCTGTCTTGATAGACCAAATCGGGTCGAGGATTTGCCGCACCTGTGGCAAGCCGATGTCGGAAACGAATATCTTCCCTATGACCGGATAGGCGTAGGTTTCAAGTGTGCTGGCCCACTGCGCTGCATGCTTTGCGTTGCGCCACTCGGCTGCCTTGCTGCGCAGGAACGCGCCGCAGCACTGCGCAAACGTGCGTTGTGACGCTTGTCGCACTGCCAGCGCCGCACGGGCAGCGGCGCGCTCTGCACTGGGGTCGATGCCTTCACGCACTTGCTCGCGCATGCGGTGCGCGGCGGCACGGGCATCAGCGAGTGACACGCTGGGGTAGTGCCCTAGCCCAACGTCTCGTCGCTTGCTCCCGATTTTGATGCGCACCAGCCACGTCCTGGCGGTGCCTGTGATGCGCAAGTGCAGACCGGCCGCACCGCCCACCGCGTGCCGACCTTCGGCCTTCAACCTGGAGACCGCGAGCGCGGAGAGTTCCCTGGCTACCTTTGGCATAAAAAGTTAGGCGGAGACTTTTTTCTGCCCACATCCCTGCCCACATAAAAATCCGGATTGTAACAAATGAGTCTGAACGAGCCTGGACGAGATGAAAAATTTTCTCTTTATAAATCAATGATTTATTAGTGTAATTAGAACAATTCCGGATTGGATTGGACGCCATTATGGCGGACTTCGTCTCCGCCAACCTGGCATTTTAGCTACGGTTTCCGAATAGCCCGACCCTTGAAAGTCGGGCTTTTTTGTGGTCACGCGCGGGCTATCGGGGAATGATGGCCTGAATTACCGGAACGCGGCAGTCGGGGCAAGGCTGCATCGGTTGCGTCTGTTTTTGCCGAAGACCGGCAAGGGACGCGGACGGGTGCGGGCTTTCAGTACGTGGGCACGGCTGGGTCACGTTCAAGTGACCATGCGTGGATGCCTCCGGCGAGGTTCGTCACGTCCTCGAAACCGTGATGCTCCAGAAACATCGCCACCTGCATGCTGCGTCCGCCAAGATGACACAGGCAGGCGATGGGGCGGTCTTTTTGCAGTTCGGCCAGACGCGCGGGAATCGCCGCCATCGGAATGCTCACCAGTTCGAAACCGCTGGCATTCACCTGGGCGGTTTCGATCTCCCAGGGCTCACGCACGTCGAGCACGATGGGCCGGGCGCCTTGATGCTGCTGCAGCCAGCTCTCCAGGTCGGCTGGGCGGACTTGAGATATCACGGCAATGCGGACGTGTTCAGAATTTGAACTGCGAGGGTTCCGGAAAATTGCGCAGCCGCGCGGTCACCACGTCCCATGGCTCGGATGAAGCAAAGCCTGTTGCGGTACGCTGCATGATGGTCGCGCGCATCACGGGCTTGAAGCCGACGATGGCACCAAGCCGTCCACCGTCAGGGAGCAATTTCAGCAGCGCAGGCGGTACCTGAGCGACCGAGCCGCTGAGCACGATGACGTCGAATGGCCCGCCGGTGATCTCATGGGATCCGTCGGCATGCAGCACCTTCGCGTTCGCAATGCCGGCCTTGGCGAGATTGGTGCGCGCCGTTTCGGCCAGCCGTGCCTCGATCTCCAGCGTGATGACTTCGCTCGCGAGGCCCGCGAGCATCGCGGCCATGAAACCCGAACCAGAGCCGATCTCCAGCACGCGGTCGGCGGGCTTGATTTTCAGGTCTTGCAGCATGCGCGCTTCCACCCTGGGCGCCAGCATGATCTGTCCCAGGCGGACCGCTTCCAGGGGGTCATCGTTCAGGGGAATTTCCATGTCGGTGAACGCCAGGTCACGATGCTGCGGCGGTACAAAATCTTCGCGGTGCAGGCGCTCCATCAGCTCCAGCACCTGTTCATCGGAGACATCCCACGGACGAACCTGCTGCTCGATCATGTTGAAGCGCGCCTGTTCAAGGCGGTCACTGGTGTCCGCGAGCGTATTCAGGGGCAGGTTCATGAGGTACTCCGAAGGCCAGCCACGATAGTGTGGCAAACCTGCTATTTTATGCAGTTGCGGCGTGCTCTTGCGAGTCATTGCGCTCCAGGACGAGGGGCCGGCATGCTTGTGGATGGAGGTCATCATGACAGGACAAGAGACGATCACGCTGGGCGGCGGATGCTTCTGGTGCACCGAGGCCGTGTTCGAGCAGGTGCGTGGCGTCACGGCGCTGCAAAGCGGGTACGCGAACGGACACCTGTCGCGTGCTCCGAGCTACGAGGAAGTTTGCACGGGCGGCACGGGTTGCGTTGAAGTGGTGCAACTGCGCTTCGATGCCGGCGTGATCAGCGTGCGTGAGGTGCTGGAGATCTTTTTCGCCACGCATGACCCGACGCAGCTCGACCGTCAGGGCAATGACGTGGGCACGCAGTACCGCAGCGGCGTGTATTACGGCGAAGCGGCTCATGGCGATCTGGCACGAGCCATGGTGCGGCAGCTCAACGCCGAAGGCCGTTTTCCGACACCGGTGGTCACTGAGGTTCAGCCGCTGGCCCACTTCTGGCCTGCGGAGCAGTACCACCAAAAATACTACCGCAGCAATCCGCGCCAGGGTTATTGCACCGTGGTGGTCGCCCCCAAGGTCGAAAAATTTCGCAAGACATTCAAGCGTTACTTGAAAGAGGGCGCTTGAGCGCCCGGGGGAGGCTGGTCAATCTTCGCCAAGGCGTGCATAGAGTGCGTCGCCCGTTCGACGCATCGTCTTGAGCATCTGCACTGTCAACGGCGCAATGAGGCGCAGACCGCCCGTGCGACCGGTGCGTACCCGATAGGCCTCGTCCAGCTTCTGCCATTGGACGAAGAAGTGTTCGGTGAAGCGAAGCATCAGCGCCAGCTGCAGCGACAGCCGACCGGGTTTGACACCCAGCACGGTCAGCGGACGCAGCAACCACTCAAGTACGTCGATGATGTCGCTCGTGCGCGTGGTCACGGTGAAGGCGATACCGATGAAGCAAGCGCTGGCCAGGCGCAACGCGCTCGCCAGTCCGGATTCCCAGGTTCCCATCCACACATGAAAGATTGCCACCAGCGTGGCAGCGGCCAATACCGACACGAGAAGCCGCCGCGCAGCCTGGGTGGCGTGCCCGAGCGTTGCATGGACCAGCGCGCAACCCATGCACGCGAGAGCGAGCTGCCATGGAGCGCGCAATGCGAACAGCGCCATGCCGAGGAAAGACAACAACAACAGCTTACGCCCGGCGCTCCAGCCGTGCAGCCAGGTCGGATGCTCGCTGTACAGGCTGCCCATGCTCATTTGCCTCGTGCCGCGTGAAAGGCGGCGCGCGCATCGACTTCATAGGCGGGGCAGACTTCGCGCCCTGGACCGTCGGCGCGCACGCGGCCGTGCTCCAGCCAGATCACCCGGGGAAAGTCGAGCACGGGCCACAGGACGTGCGTCGCGATGACGACCTGTTGCCGGGACAGCTTGATATCGGCGGCAAGGCGCAGCTGCCCGGGCAGATCGAGACTGGCGTAAGGCTCGTCAAGCAGCAGCACCCTGGGCGCCGCCAGCAGCATGGCGAGCCAGCATACCCATTGGCGCTCCCCCTGGCTGAGCGAGCCGACGGCGCGAGATGCCCATGCACGCAGGCCGCGCTGCTGCAGGAATTCCAGCACGCCCGCCTGCGCCGCCTTGCGGTCGCCACCATGGGCACTCTGCCACGACAGCTGCAATTCTTCCTGCACCGTCGGGAAGATGATCTGGTCATCCGGATTCTGGAACATCAGGCCGGCAAGGCGCTGACCCGTGATGGGGGTCTGTGCGTGGCGGGCCCTTTGACCGGCCCACAGTACCTGTCCCTGTGAGGGTTCTTCAAGGCCGATCAGCAGCCGCAGAAGGCTTGATTTCCCTGCGCCGTTGTGCCCTATGAGAGCGATGCGTGGCTCGTCCAGCTGCAGGTTTAGCCCGCGGAAGACGTCGCCCGCGCCGCGGCGCAGGTGGATGTCCTGCAGCTGCCAGCCTGACGGGATCGCGGTCACTGGGGGATCAGGCTGTGCGGCGTGATTGATGGTTGCCTTGAATCGGCCGCGCTGCGCTGGTGCGCTGCGCCCCGAAAATTGCTGGCGGAGAGAGGGGGATTCGAACCCCCGGTGGGCTATTAACCCACACACGCTTTCCAGGCGTGCGACTTAAACCGCTCATCCATCTCTCCGCGAAGCCCGTGATTGTAATCGGTCGCACGCATTGTCCAGAGGGCCTCACCGGTCTGGATCTGCACCGGCATCTGCGGAGACGCCGCCCCCGGTTTTCAGGTCGGCCGCTCGCCTGCTCGTCACGGCGTGTAATCGACCCATGCACTCTTGCCGGTGCGCATCAGGTATTTGCCGTCGGGCTCGCGCATCATCACCACGTCGTCGTTTTCCGCCACGAAGGTGGTGGTTTGCAGATTCTTGAGCCGGTCGGCGAGTGACGGGCTGCCCGCTGCGAAGGGGCTGTGCTGGAGCATGTCAAGCACCAGGGCGTTGATGTCGAAATAGCTCACCGGGCGATCGACGACCACGGTATCCGCGTGCTGGACCTTGGGCAGACCGATGATCTTGAGCGCCGCCGGAACCTGTGTGATGCGCGGGTTCGGGATTTCACGCATGCCGGAGATCTGGAACCGGTCTCCGCGCAGCCCCGCGCCGTGCTCTGGAATCATGAGCAGGACCACCGGTCGGTTGGTGGTTTCAAGTTCGGTGATGAATTGGTCGAAATCGGCCAGCAGCCTGGTCAGGCGCGGTTTGTAGGTATCCAGGCTGGAGCGAGAGGCGACACCGTCGATGCGATTGCCATCGTGCAGCGTGATGGTGTTGTAGTACAGCGCCTCCGGCTGGGCACCCTGCGCCAGCCGCTGGTGCCACCAGCGGCTCAGCAGGGGTCCGTCGGCATAGATCGGCGAGCCGTCGAAGCTGTGCATCGTGACCGGCACGCCCGAAGGCAATTCAAGCGTGCCTGCCAGGCCTGCGCGCGTCTCCAGTGTCTTGGCGAAGTCATCGAACGCACCATCATGGTTCAGCAGGCCGTGGGTGTGGTAGCCGAGCCGCTCCAGGCTCGGGAACAGGTAGCAGGCCGGATCGGCCCCTTCATACAGGTCGTGGTGCGAAACCTGTCCGCATGCGCCCCGTGCCAGGCGCAGCGCGGCGGGTCCGCTGTAGCTGGCGGCGCTGTTGAACCGGGAAAAAACCGCGTCGAAGCGCTTGAACAGAGGGTTGTCGCGCATGCCGACCAAGTCTAGATCGTCCCATGAAAGCGAGCAGACTTGCAGGACGATGATGTCAAATGGCGGTGTGGCGCCGTTGGCCGACAGGTGTAGCGTGCGCCGCGCCTCCGAAGCGTAGAACGCTTGTAGTTGCGAGTCGGGATCCTGCGTGGCCGTGGGGGTGGCTGCGCCTGCCGTCCCGGGTGCGGAACTCGCCTGGGTGGTGGTGCCGCTGGCGGACACCGGAGACAAGAGCAGTGTGTTCGACAGTGGCACGCTCAGGATGCCGACGAACGCCACCGTCGCGAAACGGATGCGCCGTGCCAGCAGCAGGTAGATGGCAAACCCCGCGAGCGCGCCAAGCACGGTTCTGCCCTCGATGGTTCGGCCCAGCAACTCACCGAGGTAATCCAGCCGAAAGTTCGTCAGCGCCGGGATCTGGGCCAGCACGCGTCCAATGGGTGGAAGGTAGGAGTCGTAATACAACAGAGCCAGCGCCAGGGGCCATGCCAGCCAGACCCGCCATGTCTTCATTCTTCCCGGAGCGAGTGGCCACAGCAGCGCGAGCGCCAGTAGCAGATTCAACTGCCAGTGAAAATCCAGCCGGCTCGCATGGAACAGGCCCAGTTTGGCGAGGAAATAAAAACTCCAATGGCTCATGGCTTGGCAACCGCTCGAGAAAGTTTGAAGGCGGGAAGACGAACGCGAATGGCGAGCCACAGCGCGGAGCCCAGCGTGCGATAGCCCCTCAGGCCGAGCCGCGTGATTTCCTGCAGTCCGAGCAAGGGACGGTCTTCTTCCTGGCCGTCGTTCCAGTGCGTCCAGGAGTCGGGGCGGGCGAACGTGCACTGCACCAGGGCGATCTGCTCGTCGCGCGTGAGTTCGCCGAACTGCACACCGATGGAACCCCGGCCGTGGTCGAGCATGACGGTGGCGGGGAGCGCGCATTCGTGCTCATCCCACCACAGACCCACGTGCACGGGCTCGCCCACAGGCAGTTGTTGCCAGTCCTGGCCCGCTGCGACCTCCAGTCCCAGGCCGGTCATCGAATAGTCGGTGCATGTGGCGTGCAACGCGCGCCCGTCCTGCAGATACAGGACGGCTGGTAGGCGTACGGCAACGCGGTGCATGCGCCGTACCTGGCGTGACTCGGCCGCCACGCCCATGGCCGCACCCAGGATCAGCACGCTGTAGCCGGTCCACACCAGGTTCAGCAATACCGTTGCAGTTTCGTCGGTGTTCCACCAGAACAGTCGCACGGCGCCGAAAGCGAGTGCTGCCAGATTCAGGATCACGAGCGCCGTGTAGGGCAATGCGGTAGACCAGTCGAAGTAGGAGCGCTCGATGAGACCGCCCTTGGCGGTGACGTTGAACTTGCCGACCTTGGGATTGATCATCGCCAGCGTCGTCGGCAGCGCGATGTACCAGGCCAGGACGGTTTCGTATACCTCGGCCCAGAACGTGTGGCGAAACTTGCCCTGCAAGTGCGCGTTGGCGATGCTTGACTGCAGGATGTAGGGCAGAACGTAGAGGGCCAGCAGCGCGGCGTGCGCGTGGATGATGTAGATGTGGAAGAACAGATAGGCCATCGGCGCGGTGAGGAACACCAGCCGTGGCAGTCCGAAGAAGAAATGCAGCATCGCGTTGCCATAGCAGATGCGTTGCCACAGCGTCAGACCGCGGCCGAGGAATGGGTTGTCGGTGCGGAAGATCTGTGCCATGCCGCGGGCCCAGCGCATGCGCTGGCTGACGTGCGCGGACAGGCTTTCTGTTGCCAGGCCGGCGGCCTGCGCTTCGTTGATGTAGGCCGTGGTGTAGCCGCGCCGGTGAAGCTTGAGCGCGGTGTGCGCGTCCTCGGTCACGGTCTCGACGGCAATCCCGCCGATTTCCATGAGGGGTGCGCGGCGAATGATGGCGCATGAGCCGCAGAAGAAGGTTGCGTTCCAGAAGTCGTTGCCATCCTGCACCAGGCCGTAGAAGAGCGCTCCTTCGTTCGGAATGCGCCGGAAGGTTCCGAGATTGCGCTCGAATGGGTCGGGCGAGAAAAAGTGGTGTGGTGTCTGCAGCATCGCGCAGCGTGCGTCGCGTTGGAACCAGCCGACCGAGGTTTTGAGGAAGGCGCGCGTGGGCACGTGGTCGCAGTCGAAGATGGCGACCAGTTCGCCGTCGGTCTGTTGCAGCGCGTGGTTCAGATTGCCGGCCTTGGCGTGACGGTTGTCGGGACGGGTGATGTAGTGCACGCCCACCTCCTTGGCGAAGGCGCGGAATTCATCGCGCCGGCCATCGTCCAGGAGGTACACGTTCAAGCACTCGTGCGGCCAGTCCATGGCCAGCGCGGCCAGCACGGTGGGGCGCACCACCGACAGCGATTCGTTGTATGTCGGAATGAAAATGTCCACGGTCGGCCAGTGCGATGGATCGCCTTGCAGCGGCGCAGGTTGGCGTTTTAGCGGCCATGCGGTCTGGATGAATCCGAGGACGACAATCAGCCAGGTGTAGGCCTCGGCCGCCAGCAGGCCGTAGCCGAGCAGCGCCTGGGTCCACGTATCGAATTCCAGCGTGGTCGTCATGCGCCACCAGGCGTAACGGCCCATGGCCGTGAGGCTGATGGTAGCCAGCGCCAGCGCAGGAAAGCGCCCTGGCAGGCGGCGCAGGATCATCGACAGCATCCACGCCAGCAGCAGGAACGCGAACTGGCCCAGCCAATTGAAGGGGGTCGTCATGACCACCAGCGCCGCCAGCAGGCCGCCTGCCAGGATGCACCAGCGCATGCCCGGCAGGTGCAGCAGGGGGGCAAGGGCGCGATCGACGTGTGCGCCGATGGCAGGTGCGTCCAGCCGGGCCGCCAGACGGTCAAGTGCACGCATCAGCATGCGCATTGGCCACAGCACGGCCCACAGCAGCGCACCAGCCAATGACCACAACGCGCTCGCGCCGCGCCCGAGCAGTGCCAGCACGGGCCAGCCGCGCGGTCGTTGCGCGATGGGCAAGACCAGCGCGCGCCAGGGCCAGTGCCACCACGGCGCCGCACGGGCCACGCCCAGCATATGTGCAAGCCCGGCCACCGGATCGGGGACGTGTTCGGATTTCATGGCGCGCGCGTGCGTTCCCGACGCGGGCTTGAGGAAGGCGCTCCACAGCCAGGACGACCATCGCGCAGGCTCGCGCACCTGCCATGCCTCGGCCAGCCAGATCAGTGCCGCGTGCAGCATCAGAGTGCCCCTTGTGTGCCGGCGGGGGCCAGGCCCAGGGCCTCGCTCACCCATGCGGCGATGCCCTGCAGGTCATGCGCTGCCTGCGCCTGCGGCATGCTTTGGTGCACGCACAGCGCGCGCTCCTGCGCCTGAGGCACATGCTCGTCCTGATGCAGCGCATAGGGCAGCAGGCGTTCGCCCCACTGGGCACGCAACCGCGCCAGTGTGCCGCGGCGTATGGCGCTGCGCGGATCGATTCCGTTGAGCACCACGGCCCAGCGCTGTGTCGGCTGCAGCCGGCTGATCCAGCTTTGCCACGCGGCGTGGGCATGTACCGCGCGAGGCGAGACATCCAGCACCAGCACGACCAGGTCGGCGCACAGGAGAGCTTGCTGCGCCATCGGGGCGGGCAATGCCGGTGTATCAAGCACGGCCACGCCATTGGCCGGCAGGTCCAGGAGGGCCAGTTGTTCGGCGAGCCACCCTTGTGGCTGGGAGGTCCGGTGAGCAAGGGCGCCATGCGGCAGCAGGCGCACGCCGGCAGAGTTTTCCAGTGCCGCTTCGCCCAGCCAGCCGCCGTCGCACACCGCGGCCTGCCAGCCTTGTTCGGGTGGTGCGGCCAGCCCCAGGTGCAGGCCAAGCGTGTTCTGGGGGCTCAAGTCGAAGGCCAGCACCGGCGTGCCCGATGCGGCCAGCAGGGTGGCGCAATGCGCGGCCAGGGTCGTTCGTCCGACGCCGCCCAGCGGAGAAACAAAGGCCAGGCACCGCATGTCAGTGCTCCTTGCGCGCGGCACTGCGCGGAGCGCGATAAGGCTGCAGATAGCGAGGCGAGCGCCGCAACGCCGCCGAAAGCCCGAAGTGCCATGCCAAGGCACCGCAAACAATGCCGAGACTCACGCTCAGTACCCAGTCGATCCAGCTCATGGGGTCACCTGCAAGCTTGCCGCCGCGCCGCGGCGTGCAATGGGGCGCGCGTGCATACGTGGCGCGCCGGGGAGTTCCTGATCCTCGGCACGCGCCGTTTTCAGGACAGGAGCGGTCGTTGGCGGCGGCTCGGGTGTGGCCGGCCGTGGCACTGCGGTCGACGCGATTGCCGTGGTCAGCCCGCCGCCGTAGTCGGGAAGGCCCGGCGCCTGTGCGCGCAGTCTCTGCAGAACGGCCGTGATGCCGGACTCGGTACTGTCGATGACCTGCGCCGAAAAGAGCTGTTCCGGCGCCAGCGTGAACATGTGGCTCAGGGTCTGCGGCACGTCCGGCGCACTGCAGGCAAACAGGAAAACCCAGATGCCGGAGGCGTCGGCACTGACCAGATCGCCATCGCGCAGCACCCGGCATGATTGCAGTGCATCCAGATGCGCCACGCGTGGCAGCAATTGCAGATGCACCAGCGTGTGGGTGAGCTGGACCGCGCCCCGGCGTTCGTACACCGTTCGCACGGCACGCTCGAAAGCCACCGGGGCCAGGTAGCCGCGCATGGGCGCGGGTCGGAAGGCTTCGAGGGTGCGCTCCAGATCCTGCGCGGGCGGCTGTGCGTGCACGATCTGACGACTTGTCTCGACGAGGCGCATCAGACGTGCAAACCCGAGCTCGCGGTAGGCCACGGTGGTGGCACCCAGGTGCAGCAAGGCCTGCTCGCTGTGGGCGCGCAGCTTGCTTGTGGTTTCGCGCACGATGATTTTCAGACTTGGCGGGCAGCTGCCGCGCAGGCGATGCACCAGTGCGCCCAGCGCATCGAGCTGCTGCGGCTCTCCCGCGTCGAGCAGTGCCGTGGCGCCCATCGCATGGTGCGCCGCCTGTTCCAGTTCCGCCCATGTCGGCACGATGGTCCAGTTCGCCGGCGGCTCGAACGACGGCGGCAGGCAGGCCTGCGTTGCGTAGACGAGGTCCATGTCCGGTGCCTGGATCAGCGTCGGCACTTCGCCCTGGGAACAGCTGCCGGCGTATGCCAGCCCACCAGCATCTTCCTGCAGGGCGTAGTGCATGTGAAACACCGCGCCCTGCGTGCTGTCCCAGCTGTGCAATGTCAGCGCCGACCCGCACGGCTCCTGTGCCAAAGTGGCGATGTGACTGATGCCCAGCACGCCCGAGCGCGCCGTGGCCGCCAACTGCGCGCCTCCCGTGTATGGGGCGTCATCCATGGCTTGCGCCAGTGGCAGCAGCAGCACGACAGGCCATGACCGGCGGGATGCAAATCGGTGCAGTTGCGCTCCAAGACGCCGCAATTCGGTCATGGAAGCCCCGGACAGCAGTGCACGTGCGTCCAGCAGGCACAGGCTGGCCCCTGCCGTCGGACCCGAGCGGCGCAGTTCTTCGGTCCAGTGCATCAGACCGTCGCGGCGTAACCGTGCCTGGGCGGGCGGTGGAAAAAGTGCCACGCGCAGTCGCCCGGCGTCGTAGGCCTGGCGCAGCGGGATGTGTTCCCAGAGCGCGTCGACGTCCTGCGCGCGGGCCGCCAGCAGCAGGACCGGGCCACAGGCCAGCAGTTCCGTGATGATCATGGGCGCCCATTGCCTGGCGCTTGCCTCGTCCTGCGCCAGCAGCAGTGCGGGCGAGCCGATGGGCAATTGGCCAATATCCTCGGGCAGATGGCGAATGCCCAGTGTGGCGGGCCGTGCCGGGCGCCTGGGGTGTCGGCGCAGGTCGTTCCCGAGGGACTGCCACTGACTGCGCACAAAGGTGACAAGGGAAGACGATGCGGCCATGTCAGAAGTCCGAATACGGTTGCACCGGGCGTGGCCGGTCGGTCTGCGGTGGGTGCGCCGGGCCGAGAACCCAGCGCAGATACACGAGCGCGGTGGTGGGCGCGTAGTAGGCGGATCGGTCGAGCGAGAGCTGCGCGCCCAGGGTCAGGTTGGGCGCGGCCTGATATTCGATGACACCGCGCAATGAGCGACCGAATCCCGAGCTGGCGCTAGCGGCATAGACGGGGCCGTTTCCGAGGCCCTGCGCCTGCATCTGCAGCGCCGCGTTGCCGGGAAAATAGTCGCTTGCCCCGCTGGAGCTGCGCGAAAACGAGAGCGCGCCGCGCAGCAGCCAGGTGAATTTCCCATGGCGTCCACCCCACTCGATGGGCAGGCCGACCGAAGCATAGTGGCGCGGGCTGTAATAGCCGCCGTGGCCCCAGCTGTATTCGGATAGATCCTTTGCATAACGCCACAGCGACAGGGCGAGGCCGACGTTGACGCTGCCGTGGGTGCCGTGCCAGACGTCGCGGTCGATGGCGGCGCGCAGCTGCAACCGGGTGTTGTTTTCCACGTTCTTGCCCTGCAGCAGGGCATAGCCTGCGGACAGTGAAGCGTTGTAGGGGCCGAACGGGCGTCCGATGCGCCCGGACACGCCGGTGGCGACGACGCCGCCCCAGATTTGGCCGCTGATCGGATCACGCGCGCCAGCGTAGGACAGCAGGCTGCCCGTGAGGGGGCGGCGCGAGAATTCCACGCGGTAGTTTCCATCCTCGCGCCACTCGCCATGCGACACGCCGCCGACCAGATTGGTCACGGGCATGCCCAGGCCGATGGCGCCGATGTCCCACTCGAGGCCCGCGCCGCGGTAGCCGAACCCCAGGTTGGTTCCCTGCCCACGTGGCGTACCCGGAGCGCCCGGATAGTCGCTCGCGGGCCGGGCGGCAACCTGCCCGTATTGCAGCGCGTCTGCCTGCGCCGACGGCAGGGCGCCGGCGTCGAGCTGCACACGGTCCACATGCAGAAAGTAGTTGCCGTCGTAGCCCCTGGGAATCCACGCCACCATCGGCAGCTCATGGCCGTGCAGCGAGGAGATGCCTTCGGTCGAGGACTTGGAGATGCGCACCAGGCCGGTCTCGATCCAGGAGCGACGGCGCGCCTGGATGGCCTCGATGTCTCTGGCAATGTCGGCTTTCGTTTCCTGCGCGTTGCCGTCTTGCTCTTGTGCCTGGCGGAAATAGGCCAGGGCCTGCGCGTAGCGGTCCTCCGAGCGCTCGAGTCGGGCCGCGTGCAGCAGCACCTGCGTGTCGTTCGGATATGCCTGCAGCAGGCGCGTCGTCAGGGTACGCGCGGCCTCCGTCGCGGGGATGCGCTGCAGCAGTCGCAGGAGCGCAAGCTGGTCGTCGCGTTCGCTCGTCGGCACATGGGTGCCCAGCCACAGCGCCTGTGTGTAGGCATCGTCGCGCCGACCCAGGCGCGCCAGGGTGTTGCCCAGCGCGAGATGCACTCCGCTGTGGTCCGGCTGGAGGGCGAGTGCGGCGTTCAGCGCCTGTTCCGCGCCGCTCCAGTCTTCGGCCGCCATCCGCAAGCGCCCCCGTACCAGGTCGGCTTCACCCGGCGCAAGGTGCTGCGTGCCCCACAACGGGGCCTGCGCCAGTTCCCGGGCTTCGGCCCGGTCGCCGGCGGCCATGCGGGCCTCGATGAGGCGCTGCAGGTACTCGGCGTTCAGCTGCGCCAGGCGTCGTGCCTGAGCCGCGTCCCAATCGGACGCTGCCTGCAGCATGGGCAGCATTTGGCCCAGACGCTCGTCCATGCGCGCGCGTGCGAGGAGCGCGGCGTGGTCGAGTCTTGCCTGCGCGGGCAGCTGCGCCTGGCCGCCCTTGCGCGCGGCCAGGCGGTCGAATACAGCGACGCTGTGCGTTGGCTCGGCCCGTGCGAACCAGGCGTTGGCGACGATCCATAGCAGTTGTGCGTCATCACCCGCTTCGTGTTCGGCGCGCGCCAGCAGTCGTTGCGCATCTGCGGTGGTGCCTGTGGCCTCGGCCACGCTGGCGTGCACCGACGCGGACTGCAGCAGCGAGCGTATGCCCTCGCTGCGCTGCGCGGCGGCGATGCGCTGCAGGTCTCGCAGCGCGCCCGCGTCGTCGTTCGTGGCGCTGCGGATCAGCGCGCGCGCGAAACGCATGTCGGCGTCCGAGCCGACATGCGCCACGCCTTCGTCCATGACGTTCAGCGCTTCCCTGGACTGGTGCAGTTGCAGATACACGCGTGCCAGGCGGTGGCGCAGCCAGGGGTCTTCAGGGGAAAGGGCGACGGCGTCTTCCAGCAGGCGCAGGGCAGGCCCCAGATGGGCACCGGCCAGTTGCTCATCGGCCTGTGCGGCAAGCACGCTGGCGCGCAGCTCCGCACGCAGCGCGCGATCGACTTCGTCGGCGGTGGGCGCCGCCAGCAGCGTGAGTGCCGCGTCATAGCGGTGGGCGCGCAGAGCCAGGGCGACCAGGCCGCGCAACGCGCCAGGGTGCCCCGGCTGTGCGGCCAGTGCCCGCTCAAAGAGCGGCTGGGCCTGTATGTCCTGCCCTTGCAGGACACGGATCTGCGCGAGAGTGACGAGTGCCTCGGGGTTGTTCGGCTGCATGTGCAGCGCTTGCGTGGCGAGATCGGCCGCGACTGCGAGCCGGCCCGCATCACGTTCCTTGCCGGCCTTTTGTATCAGGCCCCACAGCTGCGCGGTGGATTCCAGATCACGCCACTTCTGCAGTTTCGTGCTGCTCGCGGCGCTGGCGAATAACTGGCGTGCCTCGTCGTATTTCGCCTCTCGCAGGCGCACCAGGCCGAACAGGCCCAGCGCATCGGCATCCCGGGGTCGCAGCGCGAGTGCGGCTTGAAGCCGGTCTTTGGCGCGCGGCAGATCGTTGGTATCCAGCGCCTTCTGCGCGGCCACCAGGGCCAGCCGTGCCGGGTCATGCGCCCAGCGTTCGGCGCGTGCCAGGGCCGTGCGCCGGGTGGCGAGCAACTGCGCAACATCGGTGTCGTCGGGGTAGCGTTGCAGATAGGCTTGAAGATGAGCCAGCCCCGTCGTGTTGGTTGGCACACGCTCGAGTACCCGGCGCCACAGGTCACGCAGGCGCTGCTGATCCACGCCGGGCACCTGCGCAAGCCGCTGCAGCGCCAGAGCGAGCGCCGGCGCCGGTGCGTTTTGCGCCTGCCGCGCTTCAAGCTCGATCAGGCGGTAGTTGGGATCATCGGTGCGTGTGGCGAGGTCTTGCAATGCGCTGCCGGTTCCGGTCCCGCCCCGGGTATCCGCTGCCGCGACGATGCGGTAGTACTCGAGGCCGAGCACGCCGGTTTCAGGGGGGCCGTCGGGGAAGAGCTCGCGTGCGACCTTGGCGGCCTCCTGCTGGCGCCCGGCACGCGCGAGCAGGCGCATGCGTGCCAGTTGTTCCTGGCCTTGCCCATGGACCCTGACCAACGTCTGCAAATCGCGCGTGGCCTGTGCCTGTGGATCGATTTGGCGCAATCGATCGAGCAGGCGCTGGGCCTCCTGCGGCTGGTGTTCCTGCAGCGCCAGGTTGCCGAGTTCGGCCAGTGCCTGCGGCATGTTCGGGCTGATGGCCAGCAGTTTTTCCACGGTCTGGCGTGCCAGGTCGAGGCGCCCGCGCTCGATCCAGCTGCGGGTGTTGCGCAGCAGGTCGCGCTGGACGTCGGAGAGGCTTTCCGTCTGCGCCAGCGCGGTAGTACTCGCCAGCAGGCCCAGCGTCACCACGAGCGGCGCCCAGCTTCTCCTGTGCCTCATGCGGCACCTCTCCATTTGACGGAAAGTCGGCCATCGGCCTCGAACCGGTAGGCGCCCTGCATCCATCCTTCGCCGAAAAGCAGCAGGCATTGCTGGTAATACGCGTCCTTGCCGGGCGGCTGCGTCTGCAGGCGCCGTTGCTGTGCCTGCAGGGCCTCTTGTGCGCCACTGGCTTGCAGCAGCGGCAATAGCGCGGCGGAAAAACCCGCTTCGGCAGTGCCCCGCGCGGCGCCCGTGACGCTATCGACGGCTTCGGGTGGGTAGCCCAGTTCCGAGACGCAGCGCACCATCGGCGAGAGCGCGCGCAGCAGAGGCGCACGAGCCGCGTCCTCGGCGCCCAGCATGCCTGCCCACAGGTAGACGCGGATCGCGTTGTACGAGCCCTCGGCCGGGCGTTCTCCATCATGGTCCGGCTCGAAGCCCTGGTCTGCCACGTACTGCACCCAGTCGGGAGCGAAGCCGCGTGGCGCCGACTCGGTGATGACGCGCCGGGCGCTGGCGCTCAGGCTCTTCCAGGCAGGTTCCGCAGTGGCCTGCGCCAGGCCATGCAGCACCTGCAGTGGCATGTAGCTCGGATTGAGACGCCAACGCTTGTCGGCCTCCTTGATGAACCCCCGGGGGCCGGGCAGAAGAGTCAAACCGAGACCGGGCAGCACGGCCGTTTCCTCGTTCACGATGCGTTCGGCAAGCACTGTGGCGAGCGCGCGGTAACGGCGGACGTCCCACAACCGGCCAGCCTGCGCAAGGGCGTAGGCGATCCACAGGTCCGCATCCGATGCCGCATTGGGATCGACCACGCCCCATTGGCCGGTGGCTTGCCTGCCCCACAGCCAGGCGGGCAGCCGCGCGGTCAGATCGCCCGCGCACAGGTTGTCCTCGGTCCAGCGCAGGACGAGTTCGAAGCGGGCGCGGTCGTTGGCGATCAGCGCGAACATCAAGGCATAGCTCTGCGCCTCGGAATGCGTCTGCCCCTCGTCGTTGGCCACGATACGGCCGTCAGCCTGCATGAACTGGCGAGCAAAGTCGTCCCATGCCGACCACGCCGATGCGCCCGGCCTTTCCTGCCGCGCCTGCGTCCAGGCGGGAAGTGCTCCGCCGATCAGCAGCAAGGCGCCTTGCAGCAGGTTGCGCCGCGCGGCATCGCCGACCCCCGCCTCAGGCATCGCGGCCTTCCAGGCGTTGCCGCGCCAGGGCTCGCAGGGCGCCGTACACCAGGAGTGTCAATACCAGGCCCGCAAGGACCCCCAGCAGTGCGAGCAGCAGCGGGTGGCTGTGCAGTTGAAACCACAGGCGCTTGTACCAGGGCAGGTCGCCGATGTAGTAGACGGGGTTGATGCGGTAACTCTCGATCGTGTCGCCCCTGAGCAGGCTCAGGTCACCGTGCAGCTGCTCGACCTTCGCGCCATCGTTGAGGCTGCGGCTGATCAGGCGCATGGCATCCGGATCGGTGGCGGTGAGCGCGATGACGCTGCGCCCGGAAGTCAGTGGCGACTGCAGTCCCACGATGGCCGCCAGCGGCCCGTCTCCCTGCAGGATGGTGGCGCCTTCGCCCGGCCGCGTGGGCGCGCCTTCGGGCATGCGGAACAGCTCCGAGAACTGGTTCAGCGCGTGCTCCAGCGGCTGCACCGAGCGTTGGCCGGCGGCGAGCACCGCAGGCATGTCGGCCTTCCATTGGCGCAGCAACTCGTTGTCGCTGCCATGGGCGATGACGAGGATGTCGCGATTCCTGGCCTGGTCGATCTGCCCGGGTGACAGCAGCATGAAGCGCGTGCCCGCATAGCCGGTGGACGACGCCATGCGTGCGACCGCGGTGAGATAGGTCTGCACGGCCGCTGTCGTGGGTGGGTCGGGCAGCACGATCGCGGTTTGCGCCAGATCGGCATACGTGGTGAACGGGTAGCCGCTGTTGGCGAATGCCGCGAGGTTGGGCATGGCGATGTAGTGATCGAGCCCGGTCAGGTCGATGCTGGATTCCGGATCCAGCGCCGCGCGCAGCTGCACCGGCTGCGTGGCGGGGCACCGGCCAAGGTCCGCCGGCGGGATCTGGAAGGTGAATTCCATCTGGTTGTCGCCACCCACCATGAAGGCGGGGATCGTCATGTTCGAGCGAGTCTGTCCCGGCGTATCGCCAACGAGCGGAAGCAGCGCGCTCACTTTCCCCTGGCTGTCGCCACTGGCGTGAAGCGGATAGGACTTGAGGAACTGGCCGTTGAGCGCGACATTGAGTGCGCCGCGATCCGAAAACGGCGTGGGCGTGTAGCGGTACTGAAGATGCAGCGGTATGCCCTTGGCGTTCCAGGTGAACAGGTCCGGCGCCATGCGGGCGTTGATGCGCACCGTGTCGCGCAACTGCGTGCCGTGCAATTGCAGCTGCGACGGGCGATCGACCAGCGTGCCGAGCGGCACCGCGCGCTCGCTGGAGATCCAGCGCGGTGCATCGTAGGCCTTGCGTGGCTGCGCATGCTTGAGATCGGTCACGTGCACCGTTTGACCCGATAGCGCGGCGGTGTTCAACGCCAATGCTTCGGCGGCCTGCTGGACCTGGGCGTCGTCCTTGCCCAGCACCAGCAGCAGTTGCGCTCCTGGCAGATCGGGGTGCACCATCATCGACAGGGTCGGCTCCTGCACCGGCGCCAGCTCGCGCAGGAAATCGGGGCGGTGGTCGTTGCTGGCGATGACGATGGCCGAGCCCGGCGGCAGGCTGTTTTCAAACACCTGGAAGCGATTGCCGCGGTAGGCGGCCAGCACGCCCAGCCAGCTGGCCACCGAGCCTGCGGCCTTGAGTTCGCCCAGGCTCGGGGTGGCGCCGTAGACCACGGGCACATTCACCTGCCGGTTGTCGCGCGGATCGAAAAACGGTGTCGGCAAAAGCGCCAGGTCGCTGCGCAGGGGCAAGCGCCGCAACCCGAGGTCGAGCGTGCTCTCGGCGCTGATCTCGGCCCACAGGCTGGTGTGGTTCAGGTCTTCGCACTCCAGCGTGTAATGTCCGATGAATTCGAACTGCAGCCGGTTGTAGTCGGCGAAGTACGCCGGGGCGATGTCCAGATCGACCTCCTGAGGCTGGCCCAGACGCTCCTTGGGGAGGACGATGGTCTGGATCACTTGATCGTTGAACGATACCTTGAGGTGCGAAACAGCAGGCAGGAGCGCAGGGGAGAGCGTGAACCGCAGATGCAGCCGCGCCGACTCGACCTGCTCGTCGCGGCGCACGCCGACGCCGACGCTGGCTTCGGCCTGCGTGCCATGCAGACGCAACGGGCCGCCCAGCCCCAGGTCGAGCAGGCGTGGGTTCCAATGCGACAGCGCCGATGGGCCGCCGCTCGCCCTGCCTGCCTGTGAGGTTCCGTGGACAAGGGGCATCGTTTCCTGGCCCAGCACCTGAAGCGACAGTGCTCCCAGGGCAAGCAATGCGCACGCGCGCGCCGCACACGACGAAAATCGGGGTTTCGCGGACATAGGGGGATTCAAGTGGGAGGGGTCCGCCAGAGCGCGGGGAAGGACCTGGAAACGCAGTGTCGTCATGTGTCCGGTGTGACCCCATCCGATTTGGAGAGGGTGCTGACATCGGTCATTCGGAGCAAGTTTGCTACATTTTTTGATGTTTCTGAGTGATTCATAATGTCAATCAAATAACTCATTTAATAGTAATAGTAACTCAGAAATAAATTGTAAGAAATTGTCTCTGGCGAAGGCGTTCGATCCCCTGCTGCACTCGCATGGGGTTCGGACCTTTTTCCTACCGGGTTTGCGTGGTGCTTGAACGCAGAACGACCGCCAGAAGCGTGGTGAACACCAAGGCGGTCAGGGCCAGGGCGGCGGTGCTCGCGCCCCAGAAAGGCAGGGGTGAGCCCCACCATGGCTGCGACCGTGACCACGGTCCGTACGCCAGCGCGTAGCCACCCCCCAGGCCCACCCCCCACAGCAGCAGACCGTAGGCCAGGAAAGGGATGAAGGTCATGCGGTAGCTGCGCAGCACGAAGATGCAAAGCGTCTGCACGGCGTCCGCCACGTGGTAGGCGCACACCCATGACAGCAACTGGCTGGCAAGCCGCGCGACTTCATGGCTTGTCGTGTACAGGTTCGCCAGTGGCCCTTTGGTGATCCACAACAGGGCGGCGAGGGCGCAGCCCAGCGCGGCCGCGGTCAGCAGGCCTCGCAGGGCGATCTGCGCCGCGTGGAGTTCGTCACCGCCGCCACGGCTGAAGCTCACGTGGGCGCTCACGGCGATGGCGAGCGACAGCGGCACCATGTAGAGCACGGCGGCCAGGTTGGCTGCGATCTGGTGCGCGGCTGCAGGCAACGCGCCCTGGCGCGCTATGAAAAGGGCCATCAGCGTGAATGAAGTGACTTCCACCAGGATGGAGAGGGCCGCGGGGACGCCCAGTCGTAAAAAGCTTTTGTGTTCGGTCCAGTCGGGGCGTTCCAGCGGTTGCCACAGCAGGAGGGGGCGAAACACCGCCTGCTGGCGCAGCATCAGGATGGCCACGCCGAGCAGGGCGTAGTTGACGACCAGCGTGGCCCACGCGCAGCCCGGCGCGCCCTGGGGGGCAAGGCCGGCGCCGCCAAAGGTGAACCACAGCGACAGCGGCGCCTTGATGAGCAGCGAGCTCATCTGCAGCCAGGTGACGAATTGCGGCCTGTCGAGTGCCTGGCTGAGCGTGCTGTAGATGCGGAACAGCAGCGCCGGAGGCAGGCCGAACGCAAGAATGGCGAGGTAGCGGCTGACCTCGCCGCGCAGGTTCTGCGGGACGTCGGTGGCGCACAGGATGGCGTCGGGCGTGAGCAGGATGGCCATGCCCAGCGCGCTTGCCATCAGCCAGAGATAGAGTGACTGGCGCACGCTTGCGCCGATGGCCGCGGGGCGGTGGGCGCCGTGGTGTTCCGCCCACAGGGGCAGCAGCGCTTGGAAGACGCCCATCACCGCCACGTAGACGCTCACGAACACGGCGGAGCCGATGGAGAGTGCCGCGAGCGAGGTTTCGGAATAGCGGCCGGTGACGATGGTGTCCGTCACGCCAAAAGCCATGACCGCCAGTTGCCCCACGAGCACCGTGGCCGCGTGGCGGGCGATGCTGCGGCGTCCACGCATGGTTCAGCGGGTTCGGCGGCGCAGCACCGCGAGCTGGTCGCGCCGGTCGGTGGGACGTGTGATCATGGCCATCTGCTCCCAGGCGTCGGATGAGAGCGCCTCGAGCGCATTGGCGCCAGCATCCGGATCGGCAATGGCCCAGCGGCAGTGCGTCCCCTTGTTCGGCAGGCGCATGTCCAGACCCCCTTGATAGGTCAGGGCGGCCATCAGAGGTTGATCCAGGCCGAAGCCGACGACACAGTCGCCGTCGTGCAGCGGCTGGCCGTCGTGCGGCTCTTGCAGGGCCTGGCGCAGCAACGCCACCTGCGGCGCGTAGCTGCGCCCGTAGTCGAGCAGCGGCAGCCACAGGGTCATCAGGAGCACCCACCCGAGTGCCGCGCCTCCCGCGGGCAGCACCAGGCTTTTCCAGATCGCCGGGCGCTGGCGTGCGGTGCGCCAGCGCACCAGCGCGCACCACGCCAGCGTGGCCAGCATCGCAACGGCGAAAGGCAGGGGGGCGAAGTGGCTTTCAAACCCGGGTGCGAGTCGGGCCACGTTGGCTGCCGGCTGGGCTGGAACGCCGGTCTGGACGGCCAGCCAGATGACCCAGATCACAATGGCTGACAGACTGAAGAAGAGCAGCGTGAACCAGTCGATGACCGCGGCAAAGCCGCGTGTGAGCGTGGGCAGTGCGAACGCGGCCAGCGCCGCGAAGGCGGGCAGGCCCTGGAACAGGGCCCGATCCGCTGGCTGGGTGCCAAAGGTGGCGGCCAGCGCGACCAGCGCGAACCACAGTGGCAGCGCGATGTGGCTGGCGCCGCCCGCGAGCTGGTGACGCCAGCGCCACAGCGTCCACAAGGCCAGCAGCCAGGTGGGCCAGATGAACCAGACGAGCAGGCGCAGCAGGCTGCCCCATTCGCGGGCGTCGCCCGGCAGGGTGATGCGCCAGCGCCACAGGCCCAGCCACTCGACCAGCAGGGCCGTGATGAAAGTCAGGGTTACCAGCATCACCGCGGCCTGCCGGGCGGGCGCGGGTGATGGCGCGGCCCGTGCATGGCCCGCGGCGAGCGCGGCGCTGCCGAGCCCGAGCAGCATGGCCATGCCGGGCGCGCCGCTCAGTGCCAGGCACAGCAGGCCGGTTCCCGCCGCGAGCACGGGCCGGCTGGTCATGCGGACGGGGAGCGCGGCCCCGGCGTAGAGCAGCAGCGCCGTTCCGGCCAGTTGCGTGAGATGGCTGGTGGTTTCGTGTGAAAACTGGGCCAGCCCCAGCGTGGCGATCAGCGCCAGCAGGGCGCCGTCGGCGATGGCGCGGGCGTAGTCGCGTGGCTGCGCCTCGCCGCCGAAGGCGAAGGCCACGGGCTGGGCCTGCGGGCTCAATGCAAGGTGATAGACGGCACGCCAGGTGCTGATGAGGATCAGCACCAGCAGGAGCATGAAAGGCAGCCGGGTAGCCAGTTCCACGGGCAGCCAGCCGTTGCTCAGGCGTATCGAGCCGGCGCCGAGCCACAGGGGCAAGAGGCCATTGGTGTCCGGTGGCTGGCCCGCCAGCATGGGGGTCAGCCAATGGGTCTGGCCGATCGCGATTTCGCGCATGAAGGCGAAGGCCTGCATGTCGTCGCCGCGCCATGGGTCTCGGCCGATGAAGCCCGGCACGGCGTAGGCCAGGCACAGCAGCCACAGTGCCCAGCGCGGCAGGGGCCGCACGGCCGCTTGGGCAACGATGGCTGGGCTGGGGCGTGTCATGCCGGGAAATCCAACAATGAAAAAGGCAGCGCGGCGTGCCGGGCTGCCTGGGTGCGTCGGGGCAAGGAGCCCACGGAACGCGCTTTGCGGGTGTCGGAGCTTACTTGGCGGCGCCGCGGGCAAAGCGGTTGCGGAATTTTTCGACGCGCCCACCCATGTTGTCCACGGACTTTTGCGTCCCGGTGTAGAAGGGGTGCGATTCGCTCGACGTGTCGAGCTTGTACAGCGGGTATTCCTTGCCCTCGAAGGTGTCGGTTTCCTTCGTGTTCACGCACGAACGGGTGACGAACTTGAACCCGTTGGAGAGGTCCAGGAACAGCACTTCGCGGTAATCGGTGGGGTGAATGCCTTCACGCATGATGAAATCCTGTTGGAGTGGTAAGCCGGGAGCCGCGCCAGCACATCTGGCGTACTTTCCGTGAAACCGCGCATTATATAGAAACGATCGAAATCGGCCGAATCAGCCGCCCCGGCGCATGGCTTCGAAGAAATCGACGTTGCTCTTGGTCTCGCGCATTTTCTTGATCATGAGCTCCATCGATTCGATCTCGTCCATGTTGTACATGAACTGGCGCAGGATGCGGGTCTTCTGCAGGATCTCGGGCGCCAGCAGCAGCTCTTCGCGGCGCGTGCCGCTCTTGTTGAGTTCGATCGCGGGAAACACGCGCTTCTCGTACAGGCGCCGGTTCAGGTGCAGTTCGCTGTTGCCCGTGCCCTTGAACTCCTCGAAGATCACCTCGTCCATGCGGCTGCCGGTATCGACGAGCGCGGTGGCAATGATGGTGAGCGAGCCGCCTTCCTCGATGTTGCGCGCCGCGCCGAAGAATCGCTTGGGGCGCTGCAGCGCGTTGGAGTCGACGCCACCGGTGAGCACCTTGCCGCTGGAGGGCACGACGTTGTTGTAGGCGCGCGCCAGGCGGGTAAGGGAGTCGAGCAGGATGACCACGTCCTTGCCGAGCTCGACCAGGCGCTTGGCACGCTCGATCACCATCTCGGCGACGTGCACGTGGCGCGTGGCCGGTTCGTCGAAGGTCGAGGCGATGATCTCGCCGCGCACCGAGCGCTGCATCTCGGTCACTTCCTCGGGGCGCTCATCGACGAGCAGCACCATCAGCGTCACGTCGGGGTAGTTCGCGGTGATGGCGTGGGCGATGCTTTGCATCATCACCGTCTTGCCGCTCTTGGGTGGGGCGACGATGAGCGCGCGCTGCCCGCGGCCGATGGGGGCGATGATGTCGATGATGCGGCCGGTGATGTTTTCCTCGCCCTTGATGTCGCGCTCCAGCTTCATCTGCTCCTTGGGAAACAGCGGCGTGAGGTTCTCGAACATCACCTTGTGCTTGTTCTTCTCGGGCAGGTCGCCGTTGACCTTGTCGAGCTTGGTCAGGGCAAAGTAGCGCTCGCCGTCCTTGGGGATGCGCACCTCGCCTTCGATCATGTCGCCGGTGTGCAGGTTGAAGCGGCGCACCTGGCTAGGGCTGATGTAGATGTCGTCTGTAGAGGCGGTGTAGCTGGTGTCGGGGCTGCGCAGGAAGCCGAAGCCGTCGGGCAGGATTTCGAGCACGCCGTCGGCGAAGACCTGCTCGCCGGTTTTCGCGCGCTTCTTGATGATGGCGAACATCAGCTCCTGCTTGCGCATGCGGCCGCCGTTTTCGACGCCGAGCTCTTCGGCCTGCTTGAGCACTTCGGAGACGTGCAGGGCCTTCAATTCATTCAGGTGCATGTAAGGACTCCGGTCAGGGAGTGGCAATGTCTGGCTAAGGAGGGAGGGTGGCTGTCTGCCGTGCGAGCTTCCTTTGGTCGGGTCGCTCTGGCAAGCCTGTGATCTGCAAACCAGCCGCGCAGGGGATGCAGCGCAGTGGTGATCGGGGGGATTATGACAGGAAAAGTGCGCTGGCCGGGCAATTGAATGAATGGCCATGATGCGGCGACGTGCGAACGCCGCCGCGCGGAGGGTGCGGGTCAGCCCAGGTTCTGGTCGATGAAGGCCGTCAGCTGCGCCTTGCTCATCGCGCCGACCTTGGTCGCGGCCAACTCGCCGTTCTTGAAGATCATCAGCGTGGGAATGCCGCGGATGCCGAACTTCGCGGGTACTTCGCGGTTATCGTCCACGTTGACCTTGGCGATCTGCAGCCTGCCCTGGTAGTCGCCCGCGACTTCATCGAGCACGGGGGCGATCATCTTGCAGGGGCCGCACCATTCGGCCCAATAGTCCACCAGCACGGGGGAGGAAGACTTGAGGACGTCCGCTTCGAAGCTCGCGTCGGAAACGTGTTTGATCAATTCGCTGGCCATGGCATGTCCTGTATGGCGGTAGACAAGAGGTAAATTCCAATTGATTGTGACAGAAACACGTTTGCCTCGTGACGCCATGGTTGTTGGCGCCTCGCCCTGCGCCGGCTGGTTCGACGCGGTGTGCGAACACGCGGCGCGCCGCGGCGCGCATCTGGCGCGCACCGTGGTGCTGCTGCCCTACGCCAACCTGCTGGCCACGGCGCGCGATGCGTGGCTGGCGCGTTGCGCGGACGGCGCCGCCGCCGCCTTCATGCCGCGCCTGCAGACCACGCGCAACTGGGCTGCGGATCTGGGCGTGTTCGCGCCGCAGTCGCAGGACTTGTGCTTCGACCATGCGCACGATCTCCTGACCGCGCAGCTCCTGCTGGAGCAGGCCGGGCTGGGCGCCGAGGCCCAGCCCCTGGCCGGGCGCCTGCTGGAGCTCACGCGCCAGCTCGCGCCCCTGGCGGCTTCACAGCCGCCGGGCGGGCGAGAAGGCTGGCTGGCGCAGGCGCATGCAGTGCAGCCTGCGGTGCCGGACGGCCCGTTCGCGCTCGAGAGCCTGCTGGCCCGGGTGGCGGCGGTGTGGGCGGCCAGTTCGGCCTACGCCACGGATGTGCTCTTTGACGAGGCGCTGGGCAGGCAGTTCGATCTGCTCGTGATCGTGCCCGGGCTGCAGCGCGAGCCCCTGGTGCAGGCGCTGGCCGCACACTGGGCCGACAAGGTCGTGACGCTGGCGCATGGGACGCCGGCGCGCATCGGCGCCGTGGCGCTACACCAGGCGATGGATGCCGAGGACGAAGCCGAGCGCGCGGCCGCGTGCGTGCTGCGGCACCTGCAGGCGGGGCGCGCGCCCGTGGCCGTCGTGGCCGGCGACCGGCTGCTGGTGCGCCGCGTCAGTGCCTTGCTCGGGTGCGCCGGGGTGCGCGCCGATACCGGACTGCGCGACGAGACCGGCTGGAAGCTTTCGACCACGCATGCCGCGGCCAGCGTGGTGGCGCTGCTGCGCGCCTGCGCGCCCCGGGCGACGAGCGATGCGGTGCTGGACTTCATCAAGCTCGCGCCCGCGCTGGCGCAACACGATCACCGCGCGCTGGAGCAACGGCTGCGCCAGGAGGCGGTGCGCCACTGGCGCGACGCGCTGGCGTTCGTTTCGAACGATCCGCTGGTCGAGCAGGTGCAGGCGCTGCGCGAGCCGATGGCGGCGGGCCGCGCGCTGGCGCGCTGGCTGGCCGATCTGCGCGCGCTGCTGCAGCGCTGCGGGCTCTGGCCGGTGCTGGCGGCGGACGCCGCGGGCAGCGCCGTGATCGAGGCGCTGGGCCTCGCCGACGAGGCGCTGGCGCAGTGGCAGGCCTGGCCCGGCGCATCGCGGCGCATGTCCCTGGCGGACGTGCTCGGTTGGGTGAGCGAGGTGCTGGAGCACGCCAGCTACCAGCCGCCTCACGCGGGCGACGCGCAGGTGGTGGTGCTGCCCATGGCGCAGTTGCTCGGGCGCTCGTTCGCCGCGGTGGTGCTGCCGGGCGCCGATGAGCGGCATCTGCCCGCGGCCCCCGAGCCGCCAGGGCAGTGGACGGCGGCGCAGCGCCAGACGCTGGGGTTGCCCACGCGCGAAGATGCGCAGCGCGCGCAGGCGGAGGCCTGGGCGCTGGCGCTGTCCGCCCCCGAGCTGGACGTGCTCACCCGCCATGCCGACGACAGCGGCGAGCCGATGATGCCCTCGCCGCTGGTGCAGGCGCTGCGCCTGAGACCGGGTGTGCGCCTGCATGCGGGCCACGACGATCGCGTGCTGCGCGACATCGCGCCCGCGCCCACCCCGCGCCCCCAGCCCGTGGGTGCGCGCCTGCCGATGCAGCCGCTGTCGGCCAGCAGCTACGAGCAGTTGCGCGCCTGTCCCTACCGCTTCTTTGCGTTGCGCCAGCTCGGTCTGCGTGACGAGGGCGAGCTGGATGTGGACGTGGACAAGCGCGACTGGGGCATCTGGGTGCATGAGGTGCTGTGCGAGTTTCACCAACGTCTGAGCGAGGCACCGCAGGCCGATCGCCTGGTGTTGATGGACGCGGCGGTGCAGCAGGCCACCCG
>Ga0209941_1000226_pt1 | contig 95260 bp, 96 predicted proteins | sample ThiBiot_300_plan_FD_183945 | JGI IMG/M metagenome (GOLD analysis project Ga0209941, IMG submission 183945) | Wastewater bioreactor microbial communities from Cape Town, South Africa - Thiocy_solids_1 (SPAdes) | ecosystem: Engineered > Bioremediation > Thiocyanate > Unclassified | place: South...
ATCATCGATGCCGTGGAAGAGGCGGAGCGTTCGCGCGCTCCGGTGCAAGGGCTAGCCGACAGAATGGCCGGCTACCTGGTCTATTTCGCGCTGGCCGCAGCGCTGCTGACCTACCTGATCACGCGGGGCATTCGCGCCACCATTTCCGTGATCATCGTCGCCGGGGCCTGCGGCATCGCCGCCGGTACACCGCTGGCGATCCTGGGTGCGATCGGTCGCGCGGCGCGAGGCGGTGCCATCATCAAAGGTGGCCTGTATCTGGAGCAGCTTGGCCGGGTCGATACCGTCGTTCTGGACAAGACCGGCACGCTGACTTACGGCGAACCGGAAGTGCAGTCGCTGGTGGTCGCCCCGGGCGCCGTCGTTGGCGATGTTCTGCGGCTGATGGCATCCGCCGAGCTGCGCTCAGAGCACCCGTTGGGCAAGACGCTGGTGCGCTATGCGCGTGCGCAGGGCGTGACGCCAGTCGAGCCAGAGGCCTTTCACTACACGCCGGGCCTCGGCATTTCCGCCACCGTCAACGGCGAGCGCATCCTGGTGGGAAATGAAGCGCTCTTGCGCAAGCGTGGCATCGCGCTGCCCGAGGAGGTGCTGACGCAGCGGCCGGCGGCTGCCAAGGTATGGCTGGCCCGTGGCGAAGCGTGGCTGGGCATGGCCATCGTCGCCGATACCGTTCGCAGCGAATCGCGAAATGCGCTGCAGGCGATGCACGCCATGGGACTTCGCACCGTGCTGTTGACCGGCGACACCAAGGCCGTCGCCCAAGCCGTGGGTGCCGAGCTGGGTATCGACACCATCGTGGCCGACGTGCTGCCGGATGCCAAACTCGCCTACATTGAACAACTGACTGCCGGCAAGGCCGTGGTGGCCATGGTCGGCGACGGCATCAACGATGCGCCCTCCCTGATGAAGGCGCATGTCGGGGTGGCGATGGGCTCGGGCACCGATGTCGCCCGCGAGAGCGCGGACGTGGTGCTGTTGGGCAACGACTTGGTCAAGTTCGTGCAGACATTGCAGCTGGCACGGCGCACGCGCCGCATCATCTGGGCCAACTTCGTGGGCACGGTGGCAGTGGATCTCGTCGGCATCGCGCTGGCCGCCGCCGGCTTGCTCAACCCCTTGCTGGCCGCGTTTATCCACGTCGCCTCGGAGATGACCTTCATCCTCAACTCGGCGCGGTTGCTGCCGTCGATTGATCCCCGCGGGGCCACTACGCGCCCACCGGTGGCACTGTCGGAGCACTGACCTGAGTGCAGCACGCTGACTCACCTCGCTACGTATTCCAGAGCCTTTCGCTTGAGTTACTACCATGCCATGGATCATCACCAAATATCTCATCACTGCGGCCATCGTGGTGGCGGTGTCGGAATTGGCCAAGCGCAGTGATCGGTTGGGTGCACTGCTCGCGTCCCTCCCGCTGGTAACGTTGCTCGCTTTGATCTGGCTCTATCTGGAAAAGCAGCCGGCGGAGAAGATTGCGAATCACGCCTGGTATACGTTCTGGTATGTCGTACCGACGCTGCCGATGTTCCTGATCTTTCCACGCCTGTTTGCCCGCTTTGGCTTCTGGCCCGCATTGGCGCTGAGCGGGGTCATCACGGTGGCGTGCTTTGGCGTCTTTGCAATAGCCATCAAGCCCTTTGGGGTCAAGTTACTCTGAATTTGGTCTTTTGGGCTGCGGCAGGCATGTTGCATTGCTGATTTGCATGAGCACGATTCAGGATACTGCCTATCCCCAATTGGAGAAGGATCTTAACGCCGTGAACTGGTGGCTATATACACGCCAACGGTCGACGGGTGCGAGTTGCCGTCGATGTCTCCGCACGCATGTTGGGCGCAGCCTTCGGCGGACGGCCATTCGGCACTACCAATTAGGAGATTGTTCGATGGAACTTCGTCATATGCGTCGCTTTCTAGCCGTCGCCGAAGAGCTCCACTTTGCTCGCGCGGCGGAACGACTTCATATCGAGCAGTCGCCGCTGTCGCGCGCGATCAAGGAACTTGAATCCGATCTGGGCGCGCAATTGTTCGAGCGCACCACGCGCAGCACGCGCCTGACTTGGGCCGGTCAGGTTTTTCTCGAAGATGTGCACCGCGTCTTCGCCGCGCTCGACCAGGCCCGGGTCAACGTGAAGGCTGCGGCAAACGGCTACCACGGCACGCTACGCATCGCAGTGTCCGATGGTATCGTCCCGTCACGCCTGGCGGCGCTACTGGCCCAATGCCGTGCGGAGGAGCCGGAAGTGGAGACCCGTTTGTTCCAGACGCCGTTTGCGCAGCAGGTCAAGGGACTGCGCAGCGATCTTTACGATGTGGGCTTTGCCCAATCCGATGAGGTGGTCGATGGCATCCTCGCCGAGCCGGTGTGGCAGGATCCGTTGGTAGCCGCCGTGCCGGCGCGCCATCCGCTGCTGATACACAAGCGCATTCCGCTGGAGGATGTACTGCGCTATCCGCTGGTGCTCTGTCATCCCGAAGCCTGTGAAGGCTGTGCGCGGCAGATCGAGCGCGTGCTGCGCACCGTGGATGCCGAGCCGATCGTGATCGATCGCGTAACGACGCGCGACATGCTGATTACACTGGTTGCGGCCGGCTATGGCATCGGCCTCACCAACGCGACCCATATTGAGGATTATCGCCATCCCGAGGTCGTCGTGCGACCGTTGGCCGGCCGTGCCGTCATGCTGACGACTTATTTGTTGCGGCCGGACGGTGAGCCGTCAGAGCCATTGCGTCATTTCATCGACCGGGTTAGTTCCGATCAAGCCCCTCTGCCAGGCAACAAACCGTAAAGCGCCTCCGATGGCCTGGCCTCATGTCGCAGGAGAAAGCCCTATGAACAAGATCGGCGTGGTGTTGATGACTGCCACGCTCACGGCGTGCAGCAGGGCCGCGCCCACCGACACGGTGGATTCGTTGGTGGCGCATCCCGATCGATTGCGTGCAGTTGAACAACAGTGCGCGAACGACTACGCGAAGATGGGCGCGGGCAAATGCAATGCCGCTTCTGAAGCGCGGCATCGCTTGTTCATGGGCAACGGCCCGCAGTACACCCCACCCAAGAAGGCGCCGAAGTTCTGAATTGTTGGCAAAGCAACACATGATGTCGATGTGTTACTTGCTACGCCGTCGTGCGCGCGCAAATCCTGTGACGCGCTGTACATTGCTCCTGCAGGAAATATTGTTTTTTCGATCATTTTTATCGCCATAACGGTCTTTGACCGGCACTGACCACGGCACCCAAGCTCCCGGTCATGCGGCGCGTTTGCCGCATACGTAGGGAGCAAGTCGGAGGCCGGCATGAACGGAGCCAGTGTGCTGTTCGGCCAGATACTGGCGGTGATCGGTATCGTGGTCGCGGGAACATGGGCTGCCACCCAATGGACCGCTGCACACCTGGGTTATCAGCTACGCCTCGGCGCGCCCTGGTTCGACCTGTTTGGCATTCCTTTCTATCACCCGTGGCGGCTGTTCGAATGGTGGTACTGGTACGACGCTTATGCGCCGCGCCTGTTCCTCAAGGGCGGCGCCATCGCCGCGACGAGCGGCTTTTCTGCCGCGTTCGTCGCCATCGGTATGTCGGTGTGGCGCGCGCGGCAGTCGCGGCGCGTCACCACCTACGGCTCGGCGCGCTGGGCCGATGCGAAGGAAATCCGCAACGCTGGATTGACCGGCACCGCTGGCGTCTTTCTCGGCCTCCATCATGATCGCTACCTGCGGCATGACGGCCCCGAGCATGTCCTGACCTTCGCGCCGACACGCTCGGGCAAGGGCGTGGGTCTCGTGGTGCCGACTCTGCTCTCTTGGCCGGCTTCGGTCGTGGTTCACGACATCAAGGGCGAGAACTGGCAGCTCACCGCCGGGTGGCGCGCGCGCTTCTCGCACTGCCTGCTGTTCAACCCTACCGATGCGCGCTCCGCTGCCTACAACCCGCTGCTGGAAGTCCGGCGCGGCGTACATGAAGTGCGCGACGTGCAGAACATCGCCGACATCCTTGTCGACCCCGAAGGTGCGCTGGAGCGGCGCAACCACTGGGAGAAGACTTCGCACGCGTTGCTGGTCGGCGCGATCCTGCATGTGCTCTACGCCGGCACCGACAAGACGCTGCGCGGCGTCGCCAACTTCCTCTCCGATCCGGCGTGTCCGTTCGAATTGACGCTGCACCGGATGATGACGACGAAGCACCTGGGCGAGGCGCCGCATCCGGTCGTCGCCTCCGCGGCACGCGAGGTGCTCAACAAGAGCGACAACGAGCGTTCGGGCGTGCTATCCACCGCTATGAGCTTCCTCGGCCTGTACCGTGATCCCACGGTGGCCGAAGTCACCGCGCGCTGCGACTGGCGCATCGCCGACCTGATCTCGGCCGAGCACCCGGTGTCGCTGTATCTGGTCGTGCCGCCGTCCGATATCAGCCGCACGAAGCCACTGATCCGGCTCATCCTCAACCAGATCGGCCGGCGACTGACCGAATCGCTGGACGGCTCCGACGGTATCGCACGCCGGCATCGCCTGCTGCTGATGCTCGATGAGTTCCCGGCGCTCGGCCGGCTCGACTTCTTCGAGTCGGCGTTGGCGTTCATGGCCGGCTACGGCATTCGCAGCTTCCTGATTGCGCAGAGCCTCAACCAGATCGACAAGGCGTATGGCGTCAATCACTCGATCCTGGACAACTGCCATGTGCGCGTGACGTTCGCCACCAACGACGAACGTACCGCCAAGCGCATCTCCGAGACGCTGGGCACCGCAACCGAGCTGCGCGCACAACGCAACTATGCCGGCCATCGCTTGGCACCTTGGCTTGGGCATCTGATGGTGTCGCGCCAGGAGACCGCACGCCCGTTGTTGACGCCCGGCGAGGTGATGCAGCTCCCGCCCGACGATGCCGTAGTGATGGTCTCGGGCCAGGCGCCGATCCGTGCAAAGAAGCTGCGCTACTACGCCGATGCCAACTTCAAGCGCCGCGTGCTTGCGCCGCCGGTGTTGGCGAGCGGCCCTTATGTCGATGTACCGACGCGGCGCGCTGACGACTGGAGCGCACTGCCCATTCCCGTGATGCCGAGTGCGCCTGCCGCAACGATCACGCTGCCTGAAGGCGCGACCGACGACGGCGGCTTGCGGCGCCAACCCGAGCTGGCCGACGAGATGATCTATGTCCCGACGTCCGACAGGGTGGCCGACGACCTGACGATGCTCGATGACGATGATCTGGCATTGCCGATTCCCGCCCAGCTCGATCCACGCCTGCAACGTACGGCGCGGCTGGCCACGCTCGATCCGGCGGACGGGATACCGCTATGAGCCAATACCGTCTCAATCTCTTCATCCCACCCGAGCACGCCCGGCGGCTCGATGAGCTGGCCACCAAGAAGGGCGTCTCGAAGTCGTCCATCGTCGCGGCGGCGCTGGCATCCTGGCTATCGCCCGATGCTGGCGACCAGCGCGAGGCCGCGATCGCCAAGCGGCTGGACCGGCTCACGCGCCAGTTCGAGCGCCTGGAACGCGACCAGTCCATCCAGATCGAAACGCTGGCGCTGTTCATCCGCTACTTCCTGACCGTCAGCACTCCGGTGCCGGAGGCACACCAGGATGCGGCGCGTGCGCAGGGCAAGGCGCGTTTCGCGCAGTTCATCGAACAGTTGGGTCGCCACCTGCTGCGCGGACACAGCCTTGTGCGCGAGCTGGTGGAGGAAATCCAGCCCGACACGGTGCGACGTGACGCTGCCGCCGGCTATGCGGACGCGCAGGCACCGGGAGAGGCGCCATGAGCGCGCAACCGCACGACCTGCTGACGCCGGCTGCCCGGTCGCTGGACCGGCGTGTGCGCATGCTGCGCACAGCGATGGGGCCACTGATCGCTGCCGCGCTGGAGGCCCCGGACGTGGTGGAGATCCTGCTCAATCCAGACGGTTCGCTGTGGATCGACCGGCTGTCCAATGGACGCACGCCGACAGACGTACGGCTTTCCGCTGCCGATGGCGAACGCATCATTCGCTTGGTCGCCGCCCATGTGCGCGCCGAAGTGCATGCCAGCAAGCCGCTGCTGTCGGCGGAGCTGCCCGAGACCGGCGAACGCTTCGAGGGCATCCTGCCGCCGGCGGCGCCAGGGCCAGCCTTCGCGCTGCGCAAGCGCGCGGTCGGCGTGATCCCGCTCGAACGCTACGTCACCGACGGGATGATGACGACCGCGCAAGTGGGTTTCCTGCTGGGCGCCGTGCGCGAACGCCAGAACATCCTGATCGCCGGCGGTACTAGCACCGGCAAGACCACGCTCGCCAATGCCTTGCTCGCGGAGATTGCTGCCACCGGTGACCGCGTACTGGTGCTTGAAGATACGGTGGAACTGCAATGCGCGGCACGCGATCACGTGCCGCTGCGAACGTTGCCAGGTGTCGTGTCGATGACCGAACTCGTGCGGGCCACGATGCGGCTGCGTCCTGACCGCGTGATTGTCGGCGAGGTACGCGGCGGCGAGGCCCTTGATCTGGTCAAGGTCTGGGGTACTGGTCATCCGGGCGGCATCGCCACCGTCCACGCCGGCTCTGCACACGGCGCGCTGCTGCGCCTGGAGCAACTGATTCTCGAAGTCGCCGTGACTCCGCCGCGCGCGCTGATCGCTGAGGCGGTCGACGTCGTCGTCTTCATCGCCGGGCGCGGCCGTGCCCGCCGCATCCAGGACATCGCCCGCGTCGCCGGTTTCGACGAGCGCGGCTACCGGCTCGATGCCGCGCCCGGTGCGTTGTTTTCCGCGTCCGCCCCTCCAGGAGTCCCGTCATGACACGAACACGCTTTTACGACGATCCGCATTTCCGTAACGCGCGGCCTTGGCTGCTGCTGATGTGTCTGGTGGCGACGGCCGCCCATGCTGCCGGCTCCAACATGCCGTGGGAAGCGCCGCTGCAATCCATTCTCGATTCGATCCAGGGACCGGTCGCCAAGATCATCGCGGTCATCGTCATCATCGTGACGGGCCTCACGCTCGCGTTCGGCGACAGCAGCGGCGGCTTCCGGCGTCTGATCCAGATCGTATTCGGGCTGTCGATCGCGTTCGCCGCATCGAGCTTCTTCCTGTCGTTCTTCAGCTTCTCTGGCGGGGCGGTGGTGGCATGAACGAATTCGCCGCCACCGGCTTCGAGGTGCCGCTGCATCGCTCGCTGACCGAACCGATCCTGATGGGCGGCGCACCGCGCTCCGTGGCGATCGCCAACGGCACGCTGGCTGCCGCCGTGGGCCTCGGCCTGCAACTGTGGATTCCTGGCATCGCGCTGTGGCTGATCGGCCATTCGCTCGCCGTGTGGGGAGCACGCGTCGATCCGCAGTTCATGTCGGTTTTCGCGCGCCATCTCAAGCACAAGCCGTTGCTGGACGTGTGAGGCCGACGCCATGCTGCATCTTGCCGAATACCGCCCGCGCTCCGCGTTGCTTGCCGACTGGCTACCGTGGGCGGGCCTGGTCGCGCCCGGCGTGGTGCTCAACAAGGATGGCAGTTTCCAACGCACGGCACGTTTCCGCGGACCCGACCTAGACAGCGCGACGCCGGGCGAGCTGGTCGCCACGACCGCGCGCCTGAACAACGCGCTGCGCCGGCTGGGTTCAGGCTGGGCACTCTTTATTGAAGCCGAGCGCCGGCCGGCGGCGGGCTATCCGCACTCGGACTTTCCCGAGTCGCTGTCCTGGTTGGTGGACGAGGAGCGCCGCGCGGCGTTCGAGGCGGCCGGCAGCCACTATGAGAGTGGCTATCACCTGACGCTGGTGTACCTGCCGCCCGAAGAGGCTCGGGCGCGGGCGGCGAAGCTGCTGTACGAGAACACGCCCACGTCCGGCGTGGACTGGCGCGAACGGCTGACCGCTTTCGTCGCCGAGACGGATCGGGTGTTCGACCTGCTCGATGGCGTGATGCCGGAGATCGACTGGCTCGACGATAGCCAGACGCTGACCTACCTGCACGCAACCATTTCGACACGGCGCTATCGCATCAGCGTGCCGGAAGTGCCGTTCCATCTCGACGCGTTGCTGGCCGACACGGCGCTGGTCGGCGGCCTCGCGCCCATACTGGGCGATCGGCACCTGCGCATCGTGACGGTGCGCGGTTTCCCGACGTCGACGTGGCCGGGCCTGCTCGATGATCTAAACCGCCTGGGTTTCGCCTATCGCTGGTGCACGCGTTTCCTCTGCCTGGACAAGGCCGAAGCAGAGAAGGAACTGACACGGCTGCGGCGGCAGTGGTTCGCCAAGCGCAAGAATGTCGTCGCGTTGCTGCGCGAAACCATCTTCCAGCAGGAATCGCCGCTGGTCGATACCGATGCCAGCAACAAGGCGAGCGACGCGGACGCTGCCCTGCAGGAATTGGGCAGCGACCAGGTGGCCTTCGGCTATGTGACGACAACCGTCGTCGTGATGGATGCTGACGCGGCAGCCGCCGACGAAAAGCTGCGCATGGTCGAGCGCGCAATCCAGGGCCGCGGCTTCGTGACGATTCCCGAAACGCTCAATGCGGTGGAAGCGTGGCTGTCCTCGATTCCGGGCCATGCCTATGCCAACGTGCGTCAGCCGAGTATTTCCACGCTGAATCTTGCGCATCTGATGCCGGTCTCTGCCGTGTGGGCCGGCCAGGAGAAGAACCCCCATCTCGATGGTCCAGCGCTGATTGTCACGCGCACGGATGGGGCCACGCCGTTCCGGTTGGTGACACACATCGGTGACGTGGGGCATACGCTGGTGGTCGGCCCCACCGGCATGGGCAAGTCCGTGCTGCTGGCCGTGTTGGCGATGCAGTTTCGGCGCTATCCACGCTCGCGCATCTTCGCCTTCGACATGGGGCGCTCGATGCGCGCCACCATCCTTGGCTTGGGTGGCGAGCACTACGACCTCGGCGCCGATGGCGCCATCGCATTCCAGCCGCTCGCACGCATCGATCGGGATGGCTACCGCACCTGGGCTGCCGAATGGGTGGAAGGCCGGTTGTCGCACGAAGGCATCACGGTCGGGCCTGACGAGAAGGCGGCAGTCTGGTCGGCACTCGGCAGTCTGGCCGGTGCACCGCTCGAACAGCGCACGCTGACCGGTCTGTCGGTGCTGCTCCAGTCGAACACGTTGCGCCAGGCGCTCGCGCCCTACGTGCTGGGCGGCGCGCACGGTCGCCTGTTGGATGCCGATCACGACCGGCTGGGTTCGGCCGACGTACAAGGCTTCGAGATGGAAGAACTCATGCACAGTAAGGCCGCCGTGCTGGCCGTACTGCATTACCTCTTCGCGCGCTTCGACGAACGCTTCGACGGCGTACCAACGCTCCTGATTCTTGATGAGTCATGGCTGTTCCTGGATGACCCGGTGTTCGCGGCGCGCATCCGCCAGTGGTTGAAGACGCTGCGCAAGAAGAACGTCAGCGTCATCTTCGCCACGCAGTCGCTCGCCGACATCAAGGATTCAAGCATTGCACCCGCGATCATCGAGAGCTGCGCGAGCCGCATCTTCCTGCCGAACCCGCAAGCGACCGAGCCGCAGATTCGCACCATCTACGAAGGCTTTGGCCTCAACAGCCGGCAGATCGAGATCGTCGCCACCGCCCAGCCCAAGCGTGACTACTACTACCAGTCGCGGCTGGGCAATCGCCTGTTCGACCTTGACCTGGGACCGGTGGCGCTGGCGTTCGCTGGCGCCTCGACGCCGCAGGATCAGCGCGACATGGATCGCGTGCTCGACGCCGGCGCGCCGGAGTTCACCGGTGCCTGGTTGCGCCATACCGGCCTCGATTGGGCCGCCGATCTCATCCCCTCGTTTCCCTCGGTTCCTTCACCATCGGAGATTCGGCCATGAAGAAGACCTGGCTGGCCGCCGCTGCGGCCGTGTTGTTCACCTGTTCATCCGCGAGCTTCGCGCAGTGGGCGGTGTTCGACGTCGCGAACTACTCGCAGAACCTGCTGACCGCCGCGCGCGAGCTGCAACAGATCGACAACCAGATCCAGCAGTTGCAGAACGAAGCAACGATGCTGGTCAACCAGGGACGCAATCTCACCAGCCTCAACTACAACTCGCTGTCGCAGTTGCTGTCCACCTTGGCGACGACGAATCAGTTGATCTCACAGGCGCAGGGATTGACCTTCAACGTCGCGCAGTCGCAGGCGACGTTCAATCGACTGTATCCCGGCTCCTACGCTGCCGACACCCCGAACGCGCAAATGGTGCAGGACGCGCAAACGCGCTGGCAGACCTCGGTGCAGGCATTGCAGACCTCGACGCAGATGCAGTCGCAGGCCGCGCAAAACCTGCTGTCGGATCAGGGCGTATTGAGCGGGCTGGTCACGCAGAGCCAGGGCGCGGTCGGCGCGTTGCAGGCCAGCCAGGCGACCAACCAGTTGCTCGCCCTGATCGCGCGCCAGGCGATCCAGGCCCAACAGCTCACCGTGTCGCAGGATCGCGCGACGGCGCTGGACCAAGCGCGTGCGGCGGCCGATGAGGCGCAGGCCGAGCAGGTGCGTTCGCGCTTCATCGGCAGCGGCCCGCAGTACACGCCGCAACCGGTGAAATTTTACGGGAACTGACGATGATGCGCCACGCACTCGTCCTCGTCCTCGTCCTCGTCGCCATCGTCATGCTGACCGCTTGCGGTCGGTACGAACCCGCGTTGACGGTCGATGCACTCGCACACGATCCGCAGCGGCTTTACGTGCTTCGCCATCGCTGTGCCGTTGCACATCCGCAGATGGACGGCGCGACGTGCCGCCTCGTGGACGCGGCGTATGCGCGGCGCTTCTTCCTCGGGCTGGGTGGCCCCGGCGAATACCAGACGTTGGCCTCGTTGCCGCCGATCCCGGCGAGCTTCGATACGCCTGACGACGGAGCATGGCCATGAACGACCTGTCCGTCATCGACCAGTTCCTGGCGGTCTTCTCGCAGTACATCGATTCCGGCTTCGGATTGCTGCATGGCGAAGTCGCGTACCTCTCCGCCACGCTGATCGTCATCGACATGACGCTGGCCGGCCTGTTCTGGGCGATGGGCGGCGAGGACGTGCTGGCCAAGCTCATCCGCAAGACCCTCTACATCGGTGCCTTCGCCTACATCATCGGCAACTTCAACACGCTGGCCGGCATCGTGTTCCGCTCGTTCACGGGGCTTGGGCTGCTCGCCGCCGGCTCGACGTTGAGCATCGGCAACTTCCTGCAACCGGGGCGGCTCGCCGCGATTGGCGTCCAGGCCGGTCAGCCGATCCTGCAACAAGTCGGCACGATGTCGCACGGGTTCACGGCGGTTTTCAGCAACCTCGACATGATCGTGGTGCTACTGCTCGCGTGGATCGTGGTCGTCATCAGCTTTTTCATCCTGGCCGTGCAGCTTTTCGTGACGCTGATCGAGTTCAAGCTGACCACGCTCGCCGGTTTCGTGCTGGTGCCATTCGCGCTGTGGAACAAGACGGCGTTTCTTGCCGAGAAGGTGCTCGGCAATGTGGTGTCCTCGGGCATCAAGGTGCTGGTGTTGGCGGTGATCGTTGGCATCGGCTCGACGATCTTCGGGCAGTTCCAGACGCCGGCCGGTGCCGATCCGTCGCTGAACCATGCGCTCGCCGTCATGCTGGCCTCGCTCACGATGCTGGGCCTGGGCATCTTCGGACCGGGCATTGCCACGGGCCTCGTGTCCGGTGCACCACAGCTTGGTGCCGGGACGGCGGCTGGTACGGCGCTCGGTGCGGCGGGTCTCGCGGTGGCTGGCGGAGCAGCCGTGGCGACGGGTGGTGCTGCAGTCGCGGCCGGAACACGCCTGGCGGCTCGCGGTGCGGTAGGCACCGCACGTGCAGCCGGTGGTGCGGCGTCGGCCTATCGCGCCGGCGCGGCCGCCTCGGGCGCGGCCGGCGCACGGGCCGTCGGCGCGGGCATGGCCAACGTGGCGCGTAGCGGTGCGCAAGCGGCGGGTGAGCGCGTCGCGGCCGGCGCCCGTGCCGTGCGGAATCGTGTGGCCTCGGCCGCTGGCGTCGGATCGACCTCGAACACCTCGTCGAGCGCGGCGGCACCTGCCGGATCCGCTGACAAGGCACCCGATTGGGCGCAGCGCCTGCAACGCCGCCAGCGCGTGGCACACGGTGCCTCGACGGCCGCCCATGTCGTGCGCTCGGCTGATCACGGCGGCGGCGGTGCCGCGCCGGAACTACGCGATTCCTCGAACGAGTAAGGGAGGCGAACGATGCGCTTCACACGACCCGGCGTGCGCTACAGCGAGTCACCTGTACCCGCCACACCGTATCAAGCCGCTGCCCAAGTGTGGGACGAACGCCTGGGCAGCGCCCGCGTGCAGGCGAAGAACTGGCGGCTGATGACCTTCGGTTGTCTCGGGCTCGCGTTGTTGATGGCCGCTGGACTCGTATGGCAGTCCGGCCAGTCGCGCGTCACGCCTTACGTGGTCGAAGTCGATCACGCCGGCCAGGTGCGTGCCGTCGGCGCCGCAGTCACGCCGTACCAGCCGACCGAGGCACAGATCGCCTATCACCTGGCGCGCTTCATCGCCGATGTGCGCGCGCTGTCGATCGACCCGGTGGTGGTGCGGCAGGACTGGCTCGAAGCCTACGGTTACACCACGGACCGGGGCGCGACCACCTTGAACGATTACGCCCGTGCCCATAATCCATTCGCGCATGTCGGCCGAGACTCCATCTCGGTGGACGTGACCAGCGTGGTGCGTGTGAGCGACACCTCGTTCCAGGTGCGCTGGACTGAGCAGCACTACAACGAGGGCACACCTACCGGCATCGAGCACTGGACCGCGATGCTCACCCTCGTCATGCAGACGCCGCGCACCGAACAGCAGGTGCGCCGTAACCCCCTCGGTATCTACATCAACGGGCTGTCCTGGAGCCGCGACCTGGATGCGCCGGAAGGAGCGAAGAAGCCATGAAACACGTCATCACCACGTTTGCTTTCCTCGGCCTGCTCGGCGCGCTCTCCGGTTGCGCCACCCAGGGCAAGCCACCGCCGGTCATCTCGCTGGATGAGTCGGTCAAAGCGCAACCGCTGCCCGAGCCGGCAAAGCCGGTCGCGGTGGTGGAAGTGCCCAAGCCCCTGCCGTTGCCGGACCAGATGAAGCCGCTACCGGGCGGCGCCGATACGAAGCCGACGCCCGAACCTGCCGATGCGAAGACGCGCGTTGAGCAGGCCAATGCCGAGGCGAGCGTGGCACCCACGCGCGAGGGCTACATCAACGCGATCCAGGTCTGGCCGTTTTCCGATGGTGCGCTGTATCAGGTCTATGCGAGCCCCGGCCGGGTGACGGTCATCAGCTTGCAGCCGGGCGAGGAACTGGTGACGGTCGCGGCCGGCGACACCGTGCAGTGGATCGTAGGCGATACGGCCAGCGGCAGCGGCACGGATCGGCGAGTGGCCGTCATGGTCAAACCGGTGCGCGTGGGAATCACGACGAACCTCGTCATCACGACGAGCCGGCGCACTTATCTGCTGGAACTCACATCCACCGCGAAGGCGTGGATGGCGTCCGTGTCGTGGCAGTACCCGAAGGATCAGATGCTGGCGTTGCAGGCCCAGGCGCAGGCAGCCGATACGCAAGCGCCCGCCGCCTCGGGCCTGTCGCTCGACCAGTTGCACTTCCGCTACGCGATCACGGGCGACAGCCCGCCATGGAAGCCGGTACGTGCCTTCGATGATGGGCAGCATGTGTATATCCAGTTTCCCGCCGGCATCGCGCAGGGCGAATTGCCACCGCTATTCGTGGTTGGCCCGGACGGCAAGGGCGAGTTGGTGAACTACCGTTTCCACGCGCCTTACGACATCGTGGATCGACTGTTCGGCGCGGCCGAGCTGCGGCTCGGTGGCAAGGATGGGAGTAGGGCGGCCGTCGTGCGCATCGAGCGCACCGACGGCATCGCCGCGGGAGCGGGTCATGGACACGACTGACCACGAAGCCCAGCCCGCGCCGAAGGTGGCTCCCGAGGGCATTGCGTTGCGCGCTTCGCCGCGTCCAGTGACGCGGCTCAATCGCCGCACGCTGGCCATTTCGGCGACGTTGCTCGCGGTGGCCGTCGCCGGCGCATCCATGTGGGCGCTGCAATCGAAGGGCCGGCGCGGTTCGGGCGACCAGACGGAGCTATACAACGTCGATCGGATCGCCAAGTCCGACGACCTGGACCAGTTGCCGGCCGACTATTCGAAGCTGCCGGCGAAGCCGGCGCCGACGGCCAGCGTACCGCAGCTCGGACCGCCGCTGCCCGGCGACTGGGGTGCGGCGTCCGTCGCGCCATTACCGGCTGGTAACGCTAATCCGGGGCCATCAGCCGAGAACATTGACCGGCAGCGCCAGGCTGAGGAAGTCGCCCGGTCGTCGGTGTTCTTCCGCACCAGCAACGCCACGGGAAAAGCGGACGCAGCGGCGACGACAGCGCCGTTGCCGACCATGCCGAACACTTCGGCCGGACCGTTCAATCCGATGGGTGCCGGGCCGGCGTCTACGGCGGCGCAACCCAACGATCCGACGGCGCTCCAGAACCGACAGGATCAGAAGGAAGCGTTCCTGACCAAAGGCGGCGATGTGGCAACCAGCAACACCGGTACCTTGCAGGCGCCGACCTCACCGTACACGGCGATGGCGGGCACCATCATTCCGGCGGCGCTGGTGACGGGCATCAATTCCGACCTGCCGGGGCAGATCATTGCCGAGGTGACACAGCCGGTGTACGACACCGCGAGCGGTCACTATCTGCTGATTCCGCAAGGCTCGCGCCTGATCGGCCGCTACGACAGCCAAGTGGCCTTCGGGCAGCGGCGCGTGCTGCTGGTCTGGCTGCGGCTGGTGCTGCCGGATACCTCGTCGATTGCGCTGGACAAGCTGCCCGGCATCGACCCGGCCGGCTACGCCGGTCTGGAGGACGGCGTGGATTGGCACTGGGGCCGCATCCTGTCAGGCGCGGCGCTGTCCACGCTGCTCGGCGTCAGCTCCGAGCTAGCTGTCTCGAATGAGGGCAACGTCAACGGCAACACGGTCGTCGCCTTGCGCAACAGTGCGCAGGACACGGCCAATCAGGTGGGTCAGGAGATCACGCGCCGTAACCTCAGCATCCAGCCGACGCTGACGGTGCAGCCGGGGTTCCAAGTCAACGTAATGGTGAACAAGGATCTGCTGCTGCGACCATACCAGCCGCTCTTTATTCAGCGAGGGGCGATGCCATGAGTTCGTCCCCGAAAAAGCTGCGGCTCGGGCCACTGCCCGATACCCATACGGTCAAGTTGACATTCTCATGCTCGGCTCAACTCAAGGCTGACCTCGATCGTTACGCTGCATTGCATGCGCAGACCTATGGCGAGGCGGTCGATGCAGCGAGGTTGATCCCGCATATGCTTGAAGCTTTTGTGGCGGGAGATCGAGGCTTCCGACGATCGAATGGCAGTAGCGCACGGCGCAATGAAAAAGCCGCCCCTGCGTGAGCAGGGACGGCTTCTGAATTGGTGCCCGAGGTCGGACTCGAACCGACAAGCCTTGCGGCGGAGGATTTTCTTACCACTTCGGCTTTCGCCGCCGTCCTGCACGAGGCAGGGCGTTCGTGGTCTGGAGCACGCCTTCACCGTAGCGCCGCGTGTGACCGCTTTGCCGTAGGTGCCCGCCGTCTGCTCTCTACACCTTCCCATACCTTTCGGCCTGGGCTTGGCTCGGCATTAGCTCGGACTTGCGTCCAGGGCCTTCACCGAGTTTGACGGGCTTCACCTCAAGGATTTCTCCAAGAGGGCTCAAATTTGGTCTGAGTCCTCTGCGTCTACCAATTCCACCACTCGGGCGTGACGCAACTTTACAACACTACCTTCTACTACCAGCTTGGAACCAGTCTGCGCCGTCCTGGCTCCTGTTTGGCTCCTGATACGAAAAGTGTGTTTCTCGATCAAGAGTCGGTACTTCGCTCAATCTCTGGCCTGATGCGGATTGGCGAACGATGAACCCAAGCTGACCATAGGTACAAGCACCTATTTTTGAGTCCGCCGCGTCTACCATTCCGCCACACCGGCATGTGTGAGCGGGGAATTATGCCGGGTTCAGTGCACGCGGTCGAGACCCAGCTGGCGCACGTCGCGGCCGTACCAGCGGTCTTCGGGCAGCGGCTGGAACACCGAGCAGCGAACCATCGGGCCGGAGTAGACGTGCAGGCTGACGGTAACGGCGTCGTCGCTGGGGTTGCGGATGCTGTGGTATTCGTGCGGCGGGATCAGGCTGCCGGCGGAACCGGCGCCGGCCTGGATCGAGCCGACCGCCTGGAAGCAGTAGCGTTGCGCGTCATGTTCCAGCAGTTCGTACTGCACGATCTCCAACGCGCCGTTCCAGACGCCCTCGACGCACCACATGCCATCGTGGTCGTGGATCGGCGTACCTTGGCCCGGCCCCCAGGTCATTGCCACCACGCAGTAGCCGTGGTCTTCGCTGCGGTACAGCTCGCGGCGCGCGTAGTGCTCCGGGTTGGCCTCGAACACGCATTCGGGCAGGCGCACCGCCTGCTCGCGGATCAGCCGGCACAGGCTCTGGCGCAGGCTGTCGGTGAGTTCGTGGGTGGTGGGTTTGACCACGGCGGCGTCGATTGCGTCGATCAGGGTGCGGCTGCCGGGAAAATCCAGGGTGAGCATGGCGGTCTCGGATGGGCGAAGGCGGCCTGAGTCTATCAGCGCGGCGATGCCGCGGCCGCCAGACGGTTCAGGAATCCGCCGATGGCGGGGCTGTAGTGCTCGATGTCGACCAGGAAAGCATCGTGGCCCTGGGGCGAATCCAGCGCCACGAATTCCACCCTGGCGCCGGCGGCCTCAAGACCCTCGGCGATCTGCTCCTGCTGCTGCAGGGGGAACAGGATGTCGGTGCTGACGCCGATCACCATGGCCTGCTCGACGCAGATGCGCTTGAGCCCTTCGTGCACGTTGCCATGGCCGTATTCGGCGATGTCGAACCAGTCGCTGGCGCGCGACAGGTACAGGTAGCAGTTCGGGTCGAAGTGGCGCACGAAACGCTTCGCGTGGCCCTCCAGGTACGACTCGACCTGGAACTCGCGGCCGAATGGTTCGTCCTCGCGCTGCTCGGGGTCGAGCCGGATGCGTGCGAAGCGGCCGTTCCATTCCATGGCGGAGCGGTAGGTGATCACGCCGAGCTTGCGCGCGATGCTCATGCCGATGTCGGGGTAGTTGTCGTCGTCGTAGACGCCTTCGTTCCAGTGCCGGTCGAGGCGGATCGCCTCGCGCTGCAGCGAGCGGATCGCGATCGCGAACGGCTGCGCCTGCGGTGCGGTGTCCACGCTGATGTGGGCGCGCACGCTGCCCGGGTGCAGCAGCATGTAGGCCAGCGCGCTCATGCCGCCCATCGAGCAGCCGATCAGGCAGGCCAGTTGGGTGATACCGAGGCTGGTGGCGACCGCATGTGCCGCGTTGCCCACGTCTTCAAGTGCCAGCTCGGGAAAGTTCAGTCGATACGGCTCGCCGGTGGCCGGGTCGATCGAGGCGGGGCCGCTGGAGCCCTTGTCGCTGCCCAGCGAGTTCACGCAGATCACGAACCAGCGATCGGTGTCGATCGCCTTGCCCGGGCCGGCCATCTCCTGCCACCAGCCGGGGCTCGGATCCTCCTCGCTGGAGGTCATGTGCGCGCTGGGCGACAGGCCGGTGAGCACCAGCACGGCGTTGTCGCGCGCCGCGTTCAGTACGCCCCAGGTTTCGTAGGCGACGTGGGCGCCATGCAGCTCGCCGCCGCGCTTCATCGGGAACGGCGAAGGCAGGTCGAGATACCGGCGCGCATCGCCCATCGTCAGCGCACCTTGTCGATGGTGATCTTGACCGGCGCCTTGCGCGTGGCCGCGACCACGCCGGCATCGCCCTCGAGGTCGCCCGCCTGTGCGGTGGGCTGGCCGTCGTGGCTGATCCGTGCGCCGACGAAAACCTGTTCGACGGAGGACAGCTTGAACGCGGGCGTCATCGCCATGGCGTCGTTCAAGGTGACCGTGACCGGCAGCTTGACCGGATCGAGCCGGGCGACCGCCAGCGGCATCGGCGGGCCATCCGGCGCGCGCGCGTAGACGTAGAGCACGTCGCCCGCGGTCAGCTTGCCTTGCAGGGCCGGTGCCAGGCTGACTTCCACCTGCAGGCCGGCGGCTTGCGTCGCAGCTGCGTTGGTGGCCGGGCTGGTGGATGCGCTGGCCGGCGCGCCGCCGGCGCGGGCATCGGCTACGGCGATCTGTTCGGCCACCGACTGGGCGACGCTGGAACCCGGTTGCAGCTGCGGCTGCAGCAGGCGCCAGGTGGCAGCCGCGCTGCGGTAGTCGCCGCGCTGGAAGTCGCTGATGCCCAGCAGCCACAGCCCGCGCTGGTTGTCCGGATGCTGCTTCACCGCGCGCTGCAGGAGCTCGCGGGCGCGGCCTTCGATCAGGTGGTCGGCACGCAGCATCGAATCGCTTTCGGCCCAGCCCACCATCGCCTCGGCGTTGTTGGCGTCGAGTTGCAGCACGTGGTCCCAGGCGTCGCGTGCGTCGCCGGGTTGCTGCATCATCGAACTGGTCTGTGCCAGCAGTGTCCAGCCTTGCTGGTCATCGGGCTGCTGCGCCAGGTGCTCGCGCAGCTGGGCGATGGCCTGCGGCAGACTGATCGACGTCGTTGCCCGGGCGGTCACCCCGTTGAGCGCGGCCGGCGTGCCGACAAGCAGGTAGAGCAGGCCGGCGCCGAGGGGCAGCACCAGCGCAATGGCCAGGCTCAGCGCGAACACGCCGCCGCGGTGTCCGTCGCGGCGTCCGTGGCGCACCAGCGGCACCAGCAGTGCAGCAAGCGCCAGCGCCACCATCAGCGCGGCCAGCACAAAAAAAGCGATCTTCACCAATCGTCCCCGTCGTCGGCGCTGTCGCCAGCCGTCATTGTCGTTGCGTCACCGCGCCGGCGCTTGCGAATCGCCAGCACCACCACCGCACCGCCACCGAACAGGATCAGCAGCGGCCCGAACCAGAGCAGCCAGGTGCCCGGTTTCAGCGGCGGGTCGTACAGGATGTAATCGGAATAGCGCGCGACCAGGTACTGCTTGATCTCGTCGTCGCTCTTGCCCTGCTGCATCAGCTTGAAGATCTGGTTGCGCAGGTCGCGCGCGATCGGCGCGTTGGAATCGGCCAGCGTCTCGTTCTGGCACATCGGGCAACGCAGCTGATGGGTGAGGTGCTGGAAACGCAACTCCTGCGCGTGGTCCGTGAACGGCATCGGCTCGATCGCCTGCGCGTGGGCGAATCCCCCAAACATCAGGATCACGATGAAAACCGCCCGTAGGAGCCCGCTCGCGGGCGATGCCTTTAAGCCGGGATTCGGGATTTGGGATTCGGGATTTGCAACGGCAAGAGCATCGCTCGCGAGCGGGCTCCTACGGCGGGTGGCGCGCGTCATGGCGCCTCCTTCAGCATTGCGGCGATCGCGGGCTTTACCTTGGTGGCCAGCACTTCAGGAGTAATCGGCCCGATGTGCTTGAAGCGGATGACGCCCTTGGCGTCGATCAGGAAACTTTCCGGCGCGCCGTAGACGCCGAAGTCGATCGCGGTCTGACCCGATTCGTCGGCGATCAGCAAGGCATACGGGCTGCCGTGCGCGGCCAGCCAGGCCTTGGCGTCGGCCGGAGCGTCCTTGTAGTTGTAGCCGACCAGCTTCACGCCCAGCGTCGGCGCCGCCGCGGTCAGCACCGGGTGCTCCACGCCGCATTCGATGCACCAGCTGGCGAACACGTTGAGCAGGTAGGGCTGGCCGAGCAGATCGGCCTTGCTCACCGTCTGCGTCGGCTCGTACAGCTTGGGCAGGTTGAACGCGGGCGCCGGCTTGTTCAGCAGCGGGGTGGGGATCGCGTTTGGATCATGGCGGGTGTTCCACCAGATGCCGAAACCGAACAGGCCCACCAGCAGCATGAAGCCGATGAACGGCAGCAGGCGATTCATGCACGGGTTTCCTGTGGCTGCAGGTCCACCGGCGCCGTCGCGGCCGCCGTGCGTTTGAGGCGGAACCGCTTGTCCGCCGCGCACACGAAGCCGCCGACCATCATCAGCAGGCCGCCGCCCCAGATCCAGCGCACGAACGGCTTGTCGTACAGCCGCAGCGACCATGCGCCCTCAATGTTGCCGGCGTCCATGGGTTCGCCCAGCGCCACGTACAGATCGCGGAAGACGCCGGCATCCACGGCCGATTCGGTCTGCACCTGGCCGCGCGGGTAGGTGCGCTTCTGCGGATGCATCACGATCAATTGCTTGCCGTCGCGGCTCACCGTGACGACGCCCTGGTCGGCGGTCCAGTTCGGACCGGTGACCCGATGCACGCCGTCGAAGCGGAACTCGTAGTTGCCGACCTGCTCGCTCTGCCCGGGCGCCAGGCGCACGTCGCGGGTGACGCTGAGCGACTCGGTCAGCAGCACACCGACGACGAACACGCCCACGCCGAGGTGAGCCAGCAGCATGCCCGCCATCTCGCCCGGATAGCGACGGCCGCGCGGCAGCTCGCGCCAGCGCTTGAGCGCGTACATCAGCACGCCGACGCCCAGCCAGACCAGCGCGGCGACGCCGGCGACCGCCTTGAGCTTGCCGTCCACGAAGAACGCCGCGACGATCGCGCACGCCACCGCGGCGGTGCCGGCGCGCAGTGCCACCTGCTTGAGCGTGGCCGCGTCGCCCTTGCCCCAGCGCAGGAACGGTCCGAACGGCATCAGCAGCACCACCGGCAGCATCAGCAGCGGAAACAGGAAACCGAAGTAGGGCGGGCCGACCGAGATCCGTCCGAGGTTCAGCGCGTCGCCGATCAGCGGGAACAGCGTGCCGAGCAGCACCATCGCCGCGGCCACCGCAAACATCAGGTTGCCGATCAGCAGCGCCGTTTCGCGCGACACCAGGTTGAACGGCTTGCCGCCGGCGACCTTCGGCGCGCGCACGGCGTAGAGCAGCAGCGAGCCGCCCACCACGATGGTCAGGAAGGCCAGGATGAACACGCCGCGGCGGGGGTCCGAGGCGAACGCATGCACCGAGGTCAGCACACCCGAGCGCACTAGAAAGGTGCCGAGCAGGGACAGCGAGAACGCGAAGATCGACAGCAGGATGGTCCAGGCGCGCAGCGAGCCGCGTTTCTCGGTCACCGCCTGCGCATGGATCAGCGCGATGCCGACCAGCCACGGCATGAAGCTGGCGTTTTCCACCGGATCCCAGAACCACCAGCCGCCCCAGCCCAGCTCCGCGTACGCCCACCAGCTGCCGGCGACGATGCCCAGGGTGAGGAAGGCCCACGCCACGTTCGTCCACGGCCGCGCCCAGCGCACCCAGGCCTGTTCCAGCTCGCCGCCGAGCAGGCCGGCGATGGCGAAGGCGAACGCCACCGAGAAGCCGACGTAGCCGGTGTACAGCACCGGCGGGTGGATCGTCATGCCCGGGTCCTGCAGCACCGGGTTCAGATCCGCGCCGTCGCCCGGCATCGGCAACAGCCGCCCGAACGGGTTGGAGGTGAAGATGATGAAGGCGAGGAAGCCCACCGCGATCAGCCCCATCACCGCCAGCACGCGCGAGGCGAACACCTCGGGCAGCTTCTGGCTGAACGCGGCCAGCGCCACCGTCCACACGTTGAGGATCAGGATCCACAGCAGCAGCGAACCCTCGTGCGCGCCCCACACCGCCGCCACGCGGTAATACCAGGGCAGTTCCAGGTTCGAGTTGTCGGCCACGTACTGCACCGAGAAGTCGAAGTGCACGAACGCCCACACCAGGATGCCGAAGGCAAACGCCACGAACACCGCCTGACCCGCCGCCGCCGGCCGCGCCACCGCCATCAGCGCGCGATTGCCGCGCCAGGCGCCGAGCAGCGGCAGGACGCCCTGCGCCAGGGCGAGCAGCAGGGCGAGGATGAGGGCGAGTTGGCCGAGTTCGGGAGTCATGGTTGTTGGCCGGGAATCGGGAATGGGGTGGAGCAGGGAATCGGGAATAGGGAATGGGGAATAGGTAAAGGCGAGGACAAAGCTAGTGCACCTCGATGCAGAACCTGATGGTAAGGGATGGCGCGCATGGCTCTTCCGATTCCCTATTCCCCATTCCCTATTCCCGGCTTCTGGGCATGCGCCTTGGCCATCGCGTCCTTCAGTTCCTTGGGCATGTAGGTTTCGTCGTGCTTGGCCAGCACTTCGGTGGCGACGAAGCGGGCGCCGTCCATGTGGCCGGTGGCGATCACCGACTGGTTGTCGCGGAACAGGTCGGGCAGGATGCCGGTGTATTCCACCGGCATGGCGCCGTCGGCGTCGACCACGGTGAAGGTGACCTTGAGCGAGTCGTTGCTGCGCTGGATCGAGCCGGCCTTGACCATGCCGCCGAGGCGGAACGTCTTGTAGTCGCTGGCCTGACCCGACTGCACCTGGCTCGGCGTGAGCAGGTAGTTCATGTTGTTCTGCAGGGCGACCACCGCCAGCACCGTGGCGAGCGTGGCCGCGGCGAGGATCAGCAGGACGATGATGAGGCGGCGTTTGCGGGTCGGGTTCATGGGCATGGCTCGTCGCCGTCGGTCAGGCCGACGGTGCGGAGGGAGGGGAATGACGTTGCTGTCGGGCACTCTGACGGGCCAGGCGTGCGCGAAGTTCCCGCAGCACGCGGCGACGACGCAGCCGCGGCGCCAGGGTGTCGGCGATCAGCACGATGAAGAACGCCGCGTAGGCCGGCCACACATAGGCGGCGTAACCGCCCATGGCGAAAAAGTGCTGCAGCGCGCTCATCGGTCGGCCTCGTCTTCGGCGATCTTGCGCACCCAGTCCTTGCCGCCTTCCATGTCCAGCAGGTCGGTGCGCGCGCGGCGGAACAGGCTCGCCACGTAGTAGAACTTGGTGGCCAGAGTCATCGTCAGCAGCGGCCACAGCATGTCCCACGCCATCTTCGACTGGCCGAACACGTTGACCGTGCTGCCCTGATGCAAGGTGTTCCACCAGTTCACCGAGAAATGCACGATCGGCACGTTGATGACGCCGATGATGGCCAGGAAGCCGGCGGCGCGCGCGCCCTGGCGGCGATCCTCGAACGCGTGGTACAGCCCGATCACGCCGAGATACAGGAACAGCAGCACCAGCTCGGAAGTCAGCCGCGCATCCCAGGTCCACCAGGTGCCCCACATCGGCTTGCCCCACAGCGAACCGGTGACCAGGGTGATGAAGGTGAACGCCGCGCCGATCGGCGCCGATTGCATCGCCACCACCTCGGCCAGCTTGATCCGCCACACCAGCGCGATGAACGACGCCACGCCCATCACCGCGTAGATGAACATGCTCATCCACGCGCTGGGCACGTGGATGAAGATGATGCGGTAGGCGTCGCCCTGCTGGTAGTCCGCCGGCGCCAGCAGCAGGCCGCCGTACAGCGCGATGGCGCCCAGCAGCAGGGCGAGTGTCATCGCCCACGGCTGCAGGGTGCCGGCGAAGCGGTAGAACGTCGGCGGCGAGCCGAGCTTGTGCAACCAGAGCGGAATCCAGTCAGACATCATGCGTCCAGGGCAATGCGGAGGGCGGCCGCGCAGGCCAGCGGCGCCAGCACCACGGCGAGCACCAGGGCGGCAGCCAGCCAGGCAATCGGCGCCAGCCACGGCAGCCCCTGTTGGGCGGCTGCCACTGCGCCGGCGGCGAAGATCACGGCCGGCACGCACAAAGGCAGCAACATCAAGGCGAGCAGCATACCAGAGCGTCGTGTACCGGCCGTCAGCGCCACCAGCACCGCGCCAAGCAGGCTGAGCAGCGGCGTGGCCAGCAGCAGCGCCAGCAGCAGCACCGGGATGACGGCGGCCGGCAGGTGCAACATGGCCGCCAGCAAAGGGGTGATCACGATCAGCGGCAGTGCCGTGGTGAGCCAGTGGGCGAGGATCTTCATGCCCAGCAGCAGCGCCAGCGGCTGCGGCGACAGCACCAACTGCTCCAGCGAGCCGTCCTCGATGTCGCTGGCGAACATCGCGTCCAGCGCCAGCAGCATGGCCAGCAGCACGGTGACCAGCACCACGCCGCCGGCGATCCGCTGCAGCAGGGTATCTTCCGGACCCAGCGCGAAAGGGAACAGCGTGGCCACGATCAGCGCATACAGCACCGGCATGGCGATGTCGCTGCGCCGGCGCCAGGCGAGCGTGAGGTCGCGCCGCAGCATCGCGGCGCAGGCGGTAGCGAGGCCGGGGCGGTTCATGGTTTTGTCCCTCCCCCTGTTCGCAAGGGAAGGAGTCCACGCATGGGATTCACCGCGTTAATCATGCATGCGGATCCGTCGTGGCTCGCCGCCGTGGAAAGCCACCGTGCCGTGGCTGGTGACCATTGCCGCGCCGCCGGCGGCGGTGTGATCTTCCAGCAAATCGTTCACCAGGGCGATACCGATGCGGTCGAGGTTCGCGTACGGCTCGTCAAGCAGCCACAGGCTGGCCGGCAGCAGCAGCAGGCGCGCCAGGGCGGCGCGCTTCTTCTGGCCGGCGGAGAGCCGGCGCACCGGTTCGTCCTCGTAGCCGGGCAAGCCGATCCGGGCGAGCACGGATGCCACGCTCGCTCCTTTGCGCGCGCCATGCAGGCCGGCAGCGATGCGCAGGTTCTCGCGCGGAGTGAGATCGGCCTTGAGGCCAAGCTGGTGACCGAGAAACAGGATCTCGCCGACGACGGCATCACGCTGCAGCGCCGCGCCGCGCCAGTACAGTTCGCCCTCGCCTGCATGCAGCAGGCCCGCCAGCATGCGCAGCAAGGTGGTCTTGCCGCTGCCGTTGTCGCCCTCGACCAGCGCCAGCTCGCCCGCGTGCAACTGGAAATCCATCGGCGCGAACACCGGTTCGTCCTGGCGACAAAAACTCAAGCCCCGGGCTTCGAGCAGGGGCACGGCGGCGGGCGTGGCGGTCATCTCCGTGATTGTCCGCAATGGCGATGGCGCTTGTCCATGCGGCGCGCTGCCGCTGCCGCTGCCTGGCGCGCGGCGAGTGCGTTCCTCGCCGCGGTGTGATCGTGCTCGCGGGGTGTCGGGGCGGGAGTCGTGAAAGCCGGCCAAACGCAGATGGGCCGACGCTGGCAGTGCGTGACCGGTGGCCCCGGAACCACGCAGGCGGTATTCGCATCCAACGGTGCATGCAAGGCCCCGGGCTTCCACGCGCGAAAATGATGTTGCCCGATTACGCGGGGCTGGACGACGAGGCGCTGGCCGCCATGGCAAGAGGCGGTGATCGCGAGGCGTTTCGGCAGATCATGCAGCGCTTCGGGCGGTATCTGTTCCGGATCGCCCGTGCCGTGGTCAACGACGATCCGGAAGCCGAGGATGTCGTGCAAGAAACGTTCATGCGCGCGTACCACCGCTTCGACACGTTCCGCGGCGACGCGCCGTTGCGGACCTGGCTGGTCAGCATTCTGCTCAACGAGGCGCGCAGCCGGCTGCGCAGGCGGCACCTCATGGTGGGGCTTGAGCAGATCACCCCATCCGCGCTGGAGCCGGGCTGGGAGGGTCATTTGCAGCCTGCGCCCGGCAGCACCGATCCGACGTCGCTCGCCGCCCGCGTGCAGATACGTCGGCTGCTCGCCGGAGCGATCGACGATCTGCCGGATCCCTATCGCGTGGTCTTCGTGCTGCGCGAGATCGAGGAATGCAGCGTGGAGGAGACCGCGCTGCGACTGGCGATCAAGCCGCAGACGGTAAAGACGCGGCTGTACCGGGCGCGCCGCCTGTTGCGCAAATCGCTGGACGGGACGCTGGGCGGCATGCTGGCTGACACATTTCCGTTCCTCGGTGCGCGCTGCGCAGCGCTGACGACCGTGCTGATGGCCTGGCTCGCGGTTGAAGCCGTTGACGAACGCGTCGATCATGCACGCCGACCGGCGGTCGCCCCGGACGCGTCCGACGCGCCGGTGGACTCCACTGGCCATACGCTCGTCGGCTGAACACGGTACGCAAACCCTTTTGCCTGGGCCGTCGTGGCCTGCCCGCGACACGTCGTGGTATCCGGAATCCGCCATTCGTGCCTCGGTGTTTCCCGACGCAAGACGGCGGCGACCGTTTCCGGTTCGCCGCCGTCCCGTCTTCTCAGCACATGCATGCCCTGCGGCAGGTCTTACAGCGATTTCACGTATTGCGCCACATCGTCCACCTCGGCGCTGGTCAGGCCAAGCGACTGCTTCGCGTTGTACTTGTTCACCACCTCCACCAGCGTGGCCGCCGAACCATTGTGGAAATACGGCGGGTGCTGCCACACGCCCTTCAGCGGAGCCGTGCGATACATCTTGGTGGCTGTGCGCGATGCGTAGCTCGGCACGCCGGGAGCTTCCGGTTCGCTCGCCACTTCGTCGGGGGCGTGCAGGCGCTCGTTGGCATCCGTGAACTCCGGGCCGCTGTGGCAGGTGACGCATCCGGCCTTGCCCTCGAACAGCGTCTTGCCACGGGCCGCGGCTGCCGCATCGAAACTGCCGGCCGGCGCGGGCGGTGCGGCGATCGATAGTTGATAGGCCTGCAGGGCAGGCAACTTGGCGGTGACCAGGTCGTCGGTGCCGTTGGTGATGTCGATGCCCGTGCCGACGCGCGCATCGGTGAAGTTGCCGTGGCCACCCATCTGGGTCACGGCGACGTACCGGTTCCAGTAGGCCAGGTCGTCGCCGTCGCCGGTCGCGATGATCTTGTGGATGCCCTGCAGGCCGTACGCCGGCGAGATCACCTGCGGACCATTCAGGCCGTCGATATTGAAGCGCGGGTCGTACAGGCCCGGGCCCCACGAGCTGTAGACGGCCTTCTGTGTCGCCGTCAGCGCCGGTGACAACGAGATGATGAAGCCGGGATCGAGATCGCGGTTCGGCCATCCATCGAGGCGCTTGCCGATACCCGGCGCAAACGAATTGTCGACCGTGGAATGGCACAGCGCGCAGGTGATGCCCACGCGGGTCAGCGTGCTCTTGCCACCGGCGGTTTCCACCGTGCCCTTGATGCCGACCACGGCGTTCAGGCTGATCAGGGCCAGCGTGGTTTGCGGATCGGTCAGGCTGATGCTGCCGTCCTGGATGCCCGCCACGACAGACGGCGGCAACGCCTCGGCGTCCACCTTCAGGCCCACTGAAAGCGCCGTGACCGGATCGACCGCCGCCTCGATGACCTGGTTCATTTTCAGCGTATCGGTCCACGTGGTTTCATCGCCGAACGTGTCAAACCGGAAGATGTTCTTGCCCTCGTCCAGGAACGCCGTGTCGGTCACGGTCGAGAAGGTCCATGCGAAATCCTTCGCCAGCGTGGCACCGTCGGTACCCTTGACGCCCGCCTTGATGATCGCCGTGCATTTCACATCGGCCGGCATCGGCTCGGCCACTTCGGACTGCGGCAGGTTGGTCGGTGCATCGGTTATGCGCACGAAGGTGGCCGTCTTGGTGGCGTCGTCATAGACGACAGATCCGAAGGACTCGGTCCCGACCGGGCAAGTCACCGTGAAATTCGCGCTTTTCAACGTCGCCGGATCGATCGCCTGGTCGAACGTGGCACTGACTGTTGCAGTGTTCAGGACCCCGGTGGCCGCATTCGCCGGCGTCACGGAAACGACGCTCAGCGCTGCGCCCGAAGGCGTCGTCGGCGGCGGACCGGCGGTGTGATCGTCGTGGCCGGAACCACCGCAGCCGGCGAGGGTCGCGCCGAGCGCGACGCACAGGGCGCCGGGAAGCCATTTCTCACGCATGAACCTGCTCATGGACAAGTACCCCTTCTTCATTGGATGCAATCGATCGGGACGAGACGTTCTCTGGCGGCAGCGACACCCACGCCAGCGGGCATCGGCCGGCGCGATGGAATACTCCCGGCGCGGGGACGGATTCGCGCCCGCAATACCGCGCGACATTCCAGCGGCATCCCGTCGGCAACAAGGCTTCCGTCCCTGCACACCAAACCGACGCAGCGGCATGCAAAAGGTTCCCGCCACCCGATCGGTCGACGGCGAGTGGTTCGTCATGCGGAGTGATGCGCCTGCGCACGACGCTGATACGTGTGCGTGGCTGCGCGGAACCTGCGGGTCGCATCGTGCATCTCAATACGCGTCCGTCACTGCGGCTGCGGGCGCGCATGGCGCGACCAGTCGCCGGGCCCGCACTTCTTCCTTGCATCAGGGGTTACACCACCATGCCTATCCAGGTTTCATCCCGACGCGGCTTCACCTTGCTGGAGGTGATGGTGGTGGTGGTCATCCTCGGCATCCTCGCGGCGCTGGTGGTGCCCAAGGTGATGAGCCGACCGGACGAGGCGCGGGTGACGGCGTCGCGGCAGGACGTTGCCAGCCTGATGCAGGCGCTCCAGCTCTATCGCCTGGACAACCAGCGCTATCCGACGACCGAGCAGGGACTGCAGGCGCTGGTGACCAGGCCGGAGTCCGATCCGCTCCCGCCGAACTGGAAACCCGAGGGATATGTCGGACGCTTGCCCAGGGATCCCTGGGGCCATCCCTATCAATACTTGAACCCCGGCGTGCACGGGGAAATCGATGTCTACGGCTTCGGTGCCGACGGCGCGCCGGGTGGCGAGGGCAGCGATGCCGACATCGGTTCGTGGCAGTTGTGAGCGAGGTGCGCGCAGATGCGTGAGACGGCGGCCCGCCGACAGGCGCGCGGCTTCACCCTGGTGGAGATGCTGGTCGTGGTGCTGATCATGGGCATTCTTGCGGCAACCGTTGGCGCGAAGTTGCAACCCAGTCATCGCGACGTGCTGCGCGTCGAGGCCGGGCGTCTGGCGCAGCTGTTCGAGCTGGCCGCGCAGGAAGCGCGCATCACCGGCAGCGCCATCGCCTGGACCTCCGATGGCCACGGCTATGAATTCTGGCGCCAGGGCGGCGATGACAACTGGTCGGAGATCCGCGACGACGACTTGTTGCGCGCGCGCCGGTTGCCGCAAGGCATGGCGATATCGCAGTTGCGCAACGAGGCCGGTGCGGCACGGTCGATCCTGCGCCTGCAGTTTTCCGCGGGCGGCTCGCTGTCGGCGTTCTCGATGGACCTGACCCTGGCCGGTGAAAGCTACGGCATCGCGGCCTCTCCGGTGGGTGATCTGCGCATCGCGCCGGGGCAGGGAGAAACCTATGGCGACATGGCGGCACGCTAGCTCGGGCGGCTTCACCCTGGTCGAGGTGCTGGTGGCCATGACCATCGTCGCGGTGTCGCTGCTGGCCGCGCTGCGGGTGGCCGCGCAAGGCGCAAACCATATCGATCAGCTGCGTGCGCGCCTGTTCGCCGGCTGGGTCGCCGCCGATCGTCTGGCCGAACACCACGCGCGTGGCGACTGGCTGCCGATCGGCGAGCGGACCGGTGCCCAGCGCGAGGGCAAGCTCGATCTCGGCTGGCGCGAACAGGTGTCCGGCACGCCGAATCCCGCGTTCCGGCGGGTCGACGTCTTCGTGTTCGAGCCGGCGCATCCGGATCATTTTCTCGCGCATGCGGTGGGTTTCGTGGTGGATCCCGGCGGGAGCGGCTCGTGAACGCCGATCGCGCCAGGGGCTTCACCCTGATCGAGCTGTTGTCCGCGCTGCTGGTGCTTTCGCTGCTCTCGCTGATGGCTTACCGCGGGCTTGGCGTGGTGATCGCATCACGCGATCGCATCCAGGCCGAATCCACGCGGTGGCGACAGGCGGAGTCGTTCTTCACCCGCTTCGAACGCGACGTGCGACTTGCCGCACCGCGCCCGGTGCGGCGCGGTTCCGGCATCGCGCCGGCCTGGCTGGGCCGCCCCGCCGGCGTGCCGGGTCCGCTGCTGGAGTTCAGTCGTTTCGCCGGGACCGACGGCGTCGACACGCCGCACCGGGTCGGCTACGGCATGAACGGTGCGCACCAGATCGAGTTGTGGACATGGCCGGGGCTCGACTTGGCCGACGGCACGCGGCCGGCGCGTTATGTGGTGCTCGACGATGTGCGTCGCTTCGACCTGCAATACCTGGGCCCGGCGCTGACCTGGAACCCTGCGTGGCCAACCTCGCCAGGCGACCCGGTGCTGCCGCTGGCCGTGCGCCTGAGGATCGCGTTCGGTTCGGGCGAAACCGTGGTGCGCGTGTTCGCGCCGCGCTCATGAACAGGCACGAACATGGCGCGGCCCTGCTCATGGCGATGGCCATCATGGCGTTTGCCACGGTGGCGTCCGCGGCGATGCTGGTTGCGTTGAGCACCTGGTCGCGTCAGGCCGGGCTGGTCGCCGATCATGTGCAGGCCGAGGAGCTGGTCAGCGCGGGAGGTGACTGGGCCCGCGCGATGTTGTTCGACGACCGCCGCCAAAGTGGCGACATCGATCACGCCGGGGAGCCCTGGGCGCTGCGTCTGCCACCGATGCCTTTCGAGAACGGCGAACTCGGCGGTCGCATCGAGGACCAGCAAGGCCTGTTCAATCTCGACAACCTGGTCCGCAACGGCAAGCTCGACCCGGTCCAGTACGTGCGCTTCCAGCGCCTGCTGTCGATGCTCGGCCTGCCGGCGCAGCTGGCCGACACCCTGGCGGACTGGGTCGACGCCGATGACGTCCCGCAGCCGGCCGGTGGCGCGGAGGATGCGTACTACGCCGCGCTCAGCCATCCCTGTCTTGCCGCCAACCGCCCGCTGGTCGACCTCGATGAACTGGCCCTGGTGCGCGGTTTCGATGCCGATGCGCGGGCGCGGCTGGCACCGTTCGTGACGGTGCTGCCCGGTACCACCGCGCTCAACGTCAACACGGCGCCGGCCGAAGTGCTGGCGGCGGTGGTCGACGGCCTGAGCCTGGAGTCGGCGCGAACCCTGGTGGCACGCCGCGACGGCGGCTTCTATCGCAACAAGGCCGATTTCCTCAGCCAGCTCGGCCGTGACGCCACGGTGCCGGCCAGCGACATCCGCGTCGGCAGCGACTACTTCCTGGTCAGCGTGCGGGTGACGTACGGCAAGGCGCAGGCGCGCGGGCAGCTGTTGCTGGCGCGGACCGACCCGACGCGCTGGCCCGACATCGTCTGGCGGAAGTTCCGATGAGCCTGCTGCGCATCTTCTGCCCGCTGTCGGCCGTACCCGCGTCGTGCCCGTGGGTGTTGCTCGACGATACCGGCGCACACTCGGGAGCAGGCGCGCCGGAGCAACTCCCGCAAGGCGCGGCGCGGGTCGAGCTGGTACTCGCCGCCAGCCAGGTCCTGCTCACGCGCATGCCACTGCCGCCGGCAGGCAGACGCCGGTCGGCGGCGGTGCTGGCCTATGCGGCCGAGGAAAGGCTGGCCTCCGACCCGGATCTCGACCTGGTGAGCAGACTCGGCCAGGTGGACGGCGACGACGTGCTCGCGGTGGTGAATCGACAGCGCCTGCAAGCCTGGCGCGATGCGCTTGCCGCCGTCGGCGTCCGCGTCGACGGCGTGTACTGCGAGACGCTGCTGCTGCCGCTGCGCGATGGCGAGTGGAGTCTGTACTGGAACGGCCAGGAAGGCCATGTGCGTACCGGCGAGTTCGAAGGAGGCGCCACCGATTGCGGTGATCGGCTGACACCGCCGCTGGGCCTGCAACAACGGCTTGAGGAGGCCCGGGTGCACGGCGTCGTGCCCACCGCGATTGCGCTGCATCCGGCGACGCCTGCGGCACAAGTTGATCTGGGCGCGTGGCAGCAAAGCCTGGGCGTGCCCCTGCGGCTTGCGTCCGGACCGGATTGGCGCGCGGCATCGACCCCGGCCGGGGCGCGGATCGATCAGGAGCGCCGGCATTGGCGTCCGTCCGCGGCTGTCGTCACGCGCTGGCGCCGTGTCGGCTGGGTCCTGCTGGTGGCGCTGCTGCTGCACTCGGGCGCCTTGCTGGCCGACCGCATGCGCCTGACCACGCAGCAGCACCAGCTGCGCCAGCAGATGGTGCAACGTTTCCGCGCATTGTTCCCGGATGCCGTCGCGGTCGCCGACCCGGTGTTGCAGACGCGCCGGCAACTGGCACAGGCAAGACACGCCGCCGATCAGCCCGATGCTGGCGATTTTCCGGCCATGCTCGGCAAGGTCGGTGCCGCACTGGCGATGGCGCCGACCGCACAGCTGCATGCGCTGTCGTATGAAGACGGACGCATGACACTGGAGCTGACGGCGCCTGGCGATGCGCCGGCGCGCCAGGTCCGGCAGCGTCTGATCGACGCCGGCTTCACCGTCGAAGCGGTGCCCGGCGCGCGCGGCGCCGCGCGCGGCACGGTCACGCTGACCTTGAGGGCGCCATGAAGGAACTCGCCTGGCATCGCGCACTCGGCCGTTGGTGGGTGTCATGTTCCGCGCCGGAACGCTGGCTCGTGGTGGCGGCGGCACTGTGCCTCGGGCTGGTGTTGTACGTGTGGCTGCTGTTGTCGACGATGCATGCACGCCAGCGGTTGCTGCCGGAGGTCACCGAACTGCGCGCACAGGCGATCCGTCAGAGCCGGCAGGCGGACGAGATCGAGCGTCTTCGCGCGCTGCCGCCGGCCGCCCCGGTGACCACCGACCTCCGCCAGCTGGTGCAGCGCCGGCTGGACGCCAGCGGCCTGCGCCGGTCGCTGGTGAGCATCGAGCCGGTGGGTGCGCGCCAGGTGAAGCTCGTGTTCGGCAGTGTCGCGTTCGCCGACTGGCTGGCGTGGGCGGACGACGTGCGGGCGCAGCAGCTGCGTGTTGCGGCGGTCCGGATCCAGTCGCGGAACGCGCCTGGACAGGTGAGCGTGACCGTCACGATCGAGCGGCCCGGTCGATGAAACGCGTACCGACCTGGCGCCATCGCGTTGTCATCTGCAGCGTGCTGCTGGCGGCATATGGGTTGTTCCTGGTCACGCTGGCGCCTGCCTCGCTGATCGATGCCGGCCTGCGCCGCGCCAGCCACGGAACGCTGCGTCTGGCGCAGGCGCAGGGCACGCTGTGGTCGGGTGGCGGCAGGCTCGAGATTCGCGACGCAAGCGGGCAGCGCGGGGTCGGCAAGGACTTGGCCTGGGCCTTGCAGCCACGCGCGCTGCTGCGCGGGCAGCTCGACTACCGGGTAGGCATCGGCCACGCCGGCGGACGCTTTCCGGTACGCATTTCGGCGCAGGGGATCGAGCTGTCCGATGTCGACTTCACGCTGCCGGCGGCGGGGCTCGGCGTGGCGGTACCCCGCATGGCGCCGCTCGGACTGCAGGGCGAGATCCTGGTCCACGTGGCGAGGTTCGCGCGCACCGGCGCGCTGGTCTCGGCCGATGCCGCCGTGACCTGGCAGGACGCCAGCTCCGCGCTGACGCCGGTGGCTCCGTTGGGCACCTACGAACTGCGTGTCGACGGTACCGCTGGCGTGTTGACCACCAGCCTGCGCACCCGCAGCGGCCCGCTGCAACTGGCGGGTGGCGGCTCGTGGCAAGCCGATGCGTCGCCGGCGTTCTCCGTCACCGCACGGGTCGATGCGGCACACCACGCGCAACTCGCGCCGCTGCTGCGCCTGATCGCGGTCGAGCGCGACAACGGCGACTTCGCCCTGCAATTCGATCCACCACTCGCAGACATGTCACGGGTCGGGGCGCCCGCGTCGCCGCGCTGAACCATCGCCGCGGGAACCCGTTTCTGCCCGCGACCATCCAACCCATGCCAGTAGAGGAAAGCAAGCCATGCCGTCGGGACGATCGAACTTCGCGCAAACCTCAGTCGCCTTCACGGCCGAGGCCGGCGCGCTGGCGCTGCTGGGGTTGGTGCTGGCGTACTGGACCTGGGCGTGGTTGGCACCGTCGCCGCTGCCGCAAGCGATGGAAGTCTCCGCGCCGGGCGGCCGCCTGACCGCCGCCGGAAACCTGTTCGGCCAGGCGCGGGGTGACGCGCGCACGGGCACGCCGACCGGGCTGGCGATCGAGTTGCTGGGTGTTGTGGCAGGTGTACCGGCGGGTTCCGGTTACGCGCTGCTTCGACTGGATGCGAAAGAAACCCGGGTCGTGCGTGCCGGTGAAGAGCTCGCGGCCGGCATCCGCGTCGAGAGCGTGCTTCCGGAGCAGGTGGTCCTGCAGCGCAACGGAGCACGCGAAACGCTGACCTGGCCGCGACCGCTCCCGGCTCCGGCGGTTCCCGCAAATCGTGCCGTCCGATGAGATGCCGCTGGCTGCAGGTCGTCGTCATGCTCCTGCTGGCTGCCCAGGTGGCGGCGGCGCCTGCCGTCGCTCCGGCCGCGGCAACTTCGGCACCCGATCAGACCATCACGCTCAATTTCGTCAACGCGGACATCGAGGGCGTGGTCAAGGCGATGGCCGAAGTCACCGGCAAGAACTTCGCGCTCGATCCGCGCGTCAAGGGCACCGTCAACATCATCTCGGCCCAGCCCATCGCGCGTGCCGACGTGTATGACGTGTTCCTGTCGGCGCTGCGCCTGCAGGGCTTCACCGCCGTGGAGGATCATGGTCTGGTCAAGATCCTGCCGGAAGCCGACGCCAAGTTGCATCGCAACGTGACGACGGGTCGATCCGCTGCCGTCGACGGGATGCAGACGCGGGTATTCACCCTGACCCATCAGTCGGCGGCGCAACTGTTGCCCACGCTGCGCCCGCTGGTGGCGCCCAACAACAGCATCACCGCGCTGCAGGACAGCAATACGCTGGTCGTCACCGACTACGCCAGCAACCTCGAACGACTGGCGGGGATCATCGCCGCGATCGACCAGCCGGAGGACGCGGGCGTGGCGATGATTGCCCTGCACCATGCTTCCGCGCTGGACGCGGCGCGGACCATCAACAGCCTGTTCGCATCTGCGCCGCAGGCCGTGCAGAAGCTGCAGGGTACGGATCCGACGCAACGGGTTGCGGTCATCGCCGATGCCCGCTCCAACAGTCTGCTGGTGCGTGCGGCGGATCCGGCACGACTCGCCCAGGTCCGGCAATTCGCCGCCATGCTCGATTCGCCGACCAGTGCGGCCGGCAATGTGCATGTGGTCTATCTGAAGAACGCCGACGCGGTGAAGCTCGCGCAGACCTTGCGCGGCATTTATTCGGGCAGCGCAGCCGCGCCGGCGCCGGGATCGACCACGCTGGCCGACACGGCGGGATCGAGCGCGGGCACCGGTTCCAGCTTCGCCAGTGGCGCGCAGGCACCGGCTGGCGATGGCAACACGCCGACGATGGCGGACGCCGCGTCGCCGCCCCCGGTCGCGGCGTCGGGCATCATCCAGGCGGATGCCGCCACCAACGCGATCATCATCACCGCGCCCGATGCGCTCTACAACAACCTGCGCGCCGTAGTGGAGAAACTCGACGTGCGGCGGCTGCAGGTCTATGTCGAGGCCTTGATCGTCGAACTCACCGCCAACAAGGCCGGCGAATTCGGCATCCAGTGGCAGGACCTCGGCGGCATCGGCAAGGACGGCACGCAGGTGTTCGGCGGCACCAACTTCGGCGGCGTCGGCCAGAACATCATCGGCATCGCCCGGAACCCGGCCAGCGCCGGTCCGGGTTTGAACATCGGCACGATGCGCGGCACGGTGACGGTCGGCGGCGTGGAAATCCTGAATCTGGGGCTGCTCGCCCGCGCACTGGAGACGGACAGCAACGCCAACATCCTGTCCACCCCGACCCTGCTCACCCTCGACAACGAGGAAGCGAAAATCGTGGTCGGCCAGAACGTTCCCTTCATCACCGGTCAGTACGCGGTCTCGGGTGCGGCGACCACGCCATCGCCGTTCCAGACCATCGAGCGCAAGGACGTCGGGCTGACCCTGAAGATCCGCCCGCAGATCTCCGAAGGCGGCGTCGTGCGCCTGCAGATCTATCAGGAAGTCTCGAGCGTGGCCGACACCGCCAATCCCGCCGGGGTGATCACCAATACGCGCTCGATCGAATCCACCGTCCTCGTCGACGACGGACAGATCGTGGTGCTGGGTGGGTTGATCCAGGATGCCGTCAACGGCGGCGTGTCCAAGGTGCCGGTGCTGGGCAGCATCCCGCTGGTGGGCGGCCTGTTCCGCTACAACAACCACTCGCGTACCAAGACCAACCTGATGGTGTTCCTGCGCCCGACCATCCTGCACGACGCGCAGGATGCCGGCGCCTTGGCCAGCGAACGCTACGACTACATCCGCGGTGAGCAGCTGCACGCCGAGCCGGTACGCGGTGCGGCACATAGCAACGATCCGCTGCCCCTGCTGCCCGCCGTGCCGGCCGCTGCGGCTGCGGCGGGCAATCCGCGGTGAGCACGCCATGCTGACGAAGCCGCCGGTGCCCTATGCCTTCGCCAAGGCCAACGGGGTGGCCGTCACCGGGCTCGGTGACGACGTTGCCGAAGCGGTCGTGCGCCACGGCGCATCGGCCGGGGCGCTGGCCGAGCTGCGCCGTGCGCTGGGCGTGCCGGTTCGCGCGCAGCGGGTCAGTGCCGGCGAATTCGACGAGCGTCTTTCTGCCTTGTACAACGGCGCCGGCGAGGGTGCCGCGGCTCTCGCGGACGACCTGGCGCAGGACCTGGACCTGTCCCGGCTGCTGCAGGAAATCCCGCGGGTCGAGGACCTGCTCGACAGCCAGAACGATGCGCCACTGATCCGCCTGATCAATGCGCTGCTGACCCAGGCACTGCAGGAAGGCGCCTCGGACATCCACATCGAACCGTTCGAGTCGCGCTCGGTGGTTCGCCTGCGCATCGATGGCACGCTGCAGGACCTGATCGAGCCGGCGCAGGCGCTGCACGCGGCGATCGTGTCGCGGATAAAGATCATGGCGCAGCTGGATATCGCCGAGAAGCGCCTGCCGCAGGATGGCCGGATCGCGCTGCGCGCCGCGGGAAAGCCGATCGACGTGCGGGTGTCGACGATCCCCACCGGACACGGCGAGCGCGTCGTGCTGCGCCTGCTGGACAAGCAGGCGGGGCGACTGGATCTGTCGCGGCTGGGCATGGACCACGCCACGCTTGCACGGATGGATGCGCTGATCCGCGAGCCGCACGGCATCATCCTGATGACCGGTCCCACCGGGTCGGGCAAGACCACCACCTTGTACGCCGCGCTGTCGCGGCTGGATCCCAAGGCGTTGAACATCATGACCGTCGAGGACCCGATCGAGTACGACCTCGACGGCATCAGCCAGACGCAGACCAACAGCCGGATCGAGATGAGCTTCGCGCGCGCCTTGCGCACCATCCTGCGGCAGGATCCGGACGTCATCATGATTGGCGAGATTCGTGATCTCGAAAGTGCGGAGATCGCGATCCAGGCCAGCCTGACCGGCCACCTGGTGATCACCACGCTGCACACCAACGATGCGGTGAGCGCGGTCACCCGCCTGGTCGACATGGGCGTGGAGCCCTTCCTGCTGGCTTCCAGCCTGATCGGCATCGGCGCCCAGCGGCTGGTGCGCAAGCTCTGCCTGGCGTGCCGGGAGCCGCTGGGGCCGGCTGCCGCACCGTGGGGCGAGCCAAGTCCGGCGTCCTCTCCGGGTCACTACCACGCGGCGCGGGGTTGCCCCGCGTGCAACCACTCCGGCTACAAGGGCCGTACCGGCATCTACCAATTGCTCGCGGTCGATGATGAACTGCGCAAGCTCATCCACGACCGCGCCGATGAGCAGGTGCTGCGCCGGTACGCCAGCGCGCACGGCATGGGCTCGCTGCGCGATGACGGCATGCGGCTGGCTGCCGAAGGCACGGCAAGTGTCGAGGAAGTGCTGCGCGTGACCCGCGCGAGGTGACGGCATGGAGGCGTTCCGCTATCGGGCCCTCGACGCTGCCGGCCATGCGCGCTCCGGCGTGGTGCAGGCCGATTCGCCACGACAGGCCAGGGCCCAGTTGCGCACGCAGGGCCTGTATCCGGAGCGTATCGAGCGCGTGCGCAATCGCGAGCGCGCCGCGTCGTTGTGGTCGCGCGGCATCCCGGCGGCCGAGCTGAGCCTGCTGACCCGCCAGCTCGCCATGCTGCTGGCGTCCGGGTTGACCATGGAACACGCGCTGACGGCATTGACCGAGGAAGTCTCGACGCCGGCGACGCGGGAGGTGCTTGGCGGGGTCAAGGCCGAGGTGACCGGGGGGCTTTCGCTGGCTGCGGCGCTGGCTTTGTATGGCCGGGATTTTCCCGATTACTACCGGGCGCTGGTGCGTGGCGGCGAGGAATCCGGCGCACTGCCCGACGTGCTGCAGCATCTTGCCGACTATCTCGACGCCCGCCAGGCGCTGCGCCAGCAGACCAGCCTCGCGCTGCTGTACCCGGCGCTGGTCACCTTCGTCGCCATCTGCGTGGTAACCGGGTTGCTGGTCTACGTGGTGCCGCAGATCGTGCAGGTCTTCCAGCAGTCGCGGCAGAGCCTGCCGTTGCTCACTCGTGCCTTGATCGCCGTTTCCGACTTCCTGCGCGAAGCGGGACCCTGGCTGGCGGTCATCGGCATTGGCGCCGCGATGGGTGCGCGCTTCGCGCTGCGGCACGATCGCCACCGGCGTCGCTGGCATGCCTTCGTGTTGCGCCTGCCCTGGCTGGGGCCGGTCGTTCGCGGCCTGAATACCTCGCGCTTCGCCAGTACGCTGGCCATCCTCGTCGGCGGTGGCGTGCCGCTGCTGGCGTCGCTCGACTACGGCGCACGCGCGATGTCCAACCTGGCCATGCACGATGGCATCAAGACGGCCATCGAACGCGTACGCGAAGGTGAAGGCCTGGCCCGTGCACTGGGCGCCGCGCACATCTTCCCGCCGCTGATGCTGCACATGGTGGGCAGCGGCGAGGCCAGCGGCAAGCTGGAGCGCATGCTCGAGCGCGCCGCGCAGCTCGAGACGCGCACCCTGGAGCGACGTCTGGCCGTTCTGCTGACCTTGCTCGAACCGGTGATGATTCTGGTGATGGGCGGGGTCGTGCTGATCATCGTCATGGCCATTCTGCTGCCCATCATGGAGATCAATCAGCTGGTGCGCTGACTAGATCAGAGCATCCCTGATCGAGGGCGCCATCCGTCGCTTGGGCGCGTTGGCAGCAGGTCGCACGGGGCGCGTGCAGCGTCGATGATCGCGATCCACGGTTTCCGTTGGCGTGCCGGCGCCGGGCAGCTCATTCCAGTTCGCGCAGCTGGGCGACGCCGTCGGCGTGGCCGTGTATGTAGGCCAGTTGGCGATGCTGCCTGGCGAGCGGATCCGTCGCGGCGGTGCCGGCGCCGACCACGAACAGGCTGGGCTCGCTCCAGCCGGTGTTGCCCACGCCGATGGCGGGGCGCACGGCGATCCCCGGAAGGGCCTGCAGCGCGGCCAGCAGCTCTCGCTGCGCGACCAGGTTCTCGGGTTGCGCACGGCGGCGAGCCTGCGGGTTCCACGCGGTGATGAAGGCCCACGGCTGCATGCCGACCAGTTCGTGCAGTTCTGCCGGCAGCGGCAGGTCGATGCGGATCGTTGCCCAGCTCACCGTGTCCAGGTTGACCAGATAGGCGGTGTCGTGGAACGCCTCGCGCAGGTACTCATCCATGGCGCAAGGCCGGCAGCGGCGGCAGCCTGGCCTCGAACAGCCGGGCCGCGGCGTCGATGTCGATGTCGCCCACCGCCGGTGTGTCGCGCAACAGCTGCTCCAGCAGGGCATCCTGCGCACGCCCGCGCTCCAGCGCGTAGGCGTAGGGCACGTGGGTGAAGGTGACCAGCCGGTAGCGCGCCATGTAGTGCGTCGGCACGCGCGCGGCGAGCAGGGCGCCCAGCTCGCGCTTGGCCAGGTAGTGCGGGTCGGCGACCGAGTCGCGCATCTCCACGTAGTTCTCCAGCGCCATCGCGGCGATCGCGTCGGCGTTCGGCTGGCGCACGCGCTGGAACTCGGCGAACACGCCGGCGCTGTCGCCCGGCGCCTCGGCCAGCAGGTTCGCCAGCACCACGGTGTCTTCGAAGCCGCAGTTCATGCCCTGGCCGTGGAACGGCACGATCGCGTGCGCCGCGTCGCCCAGCAGCAGCGCGCGACCGTCCAGATGCCAGCGATCGAGGTACAGCGTGGACAGCGTGCCGACCGGGTTGTGGTCGTAGTCCACGCGGAAGTCCGGCAGCAGCGAGAGCAGGCCCGGAAACTGCACGCTGAAAAAAGCCGCCGCGGCAGTGGCATCGGGCAGGGTGGCGAAACTGGGTGCGGCACCCTGGGCGGGCAGGAACAAGGTGACGGTGAAGCTGCCCTCGGTGTTCGGCAGTGCGATGCACATGTAGCCGCCGCGCGGCCAGATGTGCAGCGCATGCGGCTCCAGCGCGTACTGGTCGCGGCCGCCGCCGAGCTGTTGCAGGGCGGCGGGCAGTTCCCCGGCCGGGGGAATCTCCAGTTCCTTGTAACCGTGGCCGAGCGACTCGATGCGCTCGCCCAGCGGCGCATGCGCGCTCATCGCCGCGCGCACCGCGGAGCCGGCGCCATCGGCGCCAAGCAGCACGCTGGCATCGAGTTCGCGTTGTACGCCGGCCTCGTCGGTGAGCCGGATGCGCTGCCGGTCGAAATCGGCGCCGACCAGCGACTGGCCAAAATGAAAGCGCACGCCGGCCGCCTCGGCGGCGTCCAGCAGCAGCATGTTCAGGGCGCCGCGCGAGACCGACCAGATCACCTCACTGTCGTCCACGCCGTAGCGCTGCAGCACGCTGTTGCCCTCGCGATCGTGCACCATGCGCCCGCGCATCATGACGGCCCGATGCAACACGGCATCGGCCAGATCGCTCGCGCGCAGCGCCTGCAGGCCGCGTTCGGCCAATGCCAGGTTGATCGAGCGACCGCCAAGGAAACCCGCACGGCGCGGATCGGGCCGTTTCTCGAACACCTCGACCGCGAAGCCGCGTCGTGCCAGTTGCTGCGCCAGCAGGGCGCCGACCAGGCCGCCGCCGATGAGGGTGATGGGTTGCTGCGCCATGCTGCGGTCCGGGGAAGGAATCCGCACACTGTTCCGCAAGCGCCGCGGGACTGCAATCCCCGGCAGTCCGTTCCGTGCCGTGGCGAATCCGGCTTGCTGCCGTGGCAACGAGAAGGGCCGACCCTCACGGGCCGGCCCTTCGTGGTCACACTTGCAGGTCGCTTACTTGCAGGTCACGCCGACGGCGTTGAACGCCGCGACCACGTCGCTGCGCGAGTAGGCATAGTCGTCCGCCGCGGTTTCCACGCCGCAGGCGCCGGCGTTGAACGTGGAGGTCGCCGTCCAGTACATCGCATTGGCGTGGGCGAAGACCTCGAACGCCTTCTTCGTGTTCCAGTTGGCCGTCTTCGCCAGCGTGCAGAACGCCTTGTTGTAGACGCCGCTGGAGTAGTGAACATCCATGGTGGAGGTGAAGTCGGCGGCGTTGTCGATCGAGCGTCCGTCCAGCGTCGGCGTGCACATCCAGCGCAGCGCGGTGCCGTTCTTGATGATCTCGGCGCCGACCAGCCAGTCGTTGTGGCCGCGGTCGAAGTACTCGGCCGCTTCGCCGGCCATGTCCGAGAACGCCTCGTTCATGCCGCCGGACTGGCCGGAGTACTGCAGGTTGGAGTTCTGCTCGGTGAAGCCGTGGCTGATTTCGTGGCTGGTGACGTCCAGCGAGGTCAGCGGATAGAAGTAGCTGGCGCCGTCGCCGAAGTTCATCGACGAGCCGTTCCAGAACGCGTTCTCGTAGTTGCGCCCGTAGTGCACGTTCATCACCAGCTGGAAGCTCAGCGGCGGTGCGCCGAGCCAGTTGTTGTACATGTCGTGCACGACGCTGCCGAAGTGGTGCGCGTCGTTGATCGGCGAGTAGGCGCCGTTCACGCCATCGCCGCTGCTGTTCGGGCAGATGAAGCTCCACAGCGTGCTCTTGCGCGTGCTGCTGGCCATGTTGTTGGTCTTCACGTCCGGGTTCTGCATGTAGCAGGTGGAGCCGGACTGGGTGACCGAAAGTGAAGCGTAGTCGGTACCGTAGGCGTACTGGCCGGTCTTCAGGTTGCCGCCGGGACCGGTGGCAAGGGCCGGCGTACCGGTGGCGCCGCCACCACTGCCGGGTTTGCCCTTGGTGGTGAGGCCGTCCCAGGACTGGATCACTTCGCCGCTGTTGGCGTCGATAATCGCCATCGGACGCGTCGGGTTGCTGCCGCGATCGACGAAGAACGAGGTGAGGTAGGCGAGGCGGGCACGGTTGCCCTCGGCGTAGACGTACAGGTCGCTCTTCGCGTTCTGGATGTCGCTGTCACTGATGCCGTTGACGCCGATGCCCAGCGGCAGCAGCCCGGCGTGCGCACGCAGCAGGGCGATGGCCCGGGCGCCATTGATGGCGGGGGCGACCGAAGCGATGTCATGGCCGATGCCGCGGGAAACTTCGCCGCTGACGCCAAGCACGTTGCCGCCGGCATCGCGCTCCACCACGACCTGGCGACCGTATACCGGCACGCCGCGGAAAGTCTGTTGTTCGCGGGTTTTCAGGGTGCCGTGGGCGGTACGCGCCTGCAGGCGCGGCGACAGCGCAGCGTCGGCGTCCAGGCCAATGCGGTTGGCCAGGGCGGCGGGCGCGATCTTGCCCATGGGTGGCGCCTGCACGCGCGCATGCGTGACTGCGCCGGCGTCGGACATGACGGCCAGGCCGATGGCGCCAAGCAGCGCCGCGGCAAGTGGTTTGTGCATCATCTTGTGTTTCCCCTCCTCGTGGATTGAAAAGACGCCCGGCAGGTTTTCCCTGACTGGGTGCGTCTTGCGTTCCGGTGCGCGAGGAGTCCCCCCCGGGACAGGCGGCAACCGGATCGCAGGAAACTACGACCTTTTGCCGGTTTGGGTCAATCACACGTTCTGCTACCTGCGTCGCAGCATGCCGCAAGGTCATGCCGTGACGCAGGAAGTTTCGGCCGGGAGGGTCCGCTGGCTCAGGTGGCGACCATGCAAACGGGCGGGGCAGGCACTTGTTATTTGCGCGAATCGTTCTCATTTGCGGTTGAGGCGCGCATTCGCGACAATGGCGCCTTCCGCTCTCTGCCGCCCCTGGCGGGACACTGCCTGGAACTCGTTTCGCCATGCACACGCATCATCGTCACCCGTCTTCGTTCTACATCGCCTGGTTGCTGGGTTTGTGCATGCTCGTCGGTGCTGCCACGGCGACGGCGAACACACCCGCTGCGGACAAGGCGCAGACGATCGTGCACATGCTCGATTACATCAGTGTCGATTACCCCGAGTTCGTGCGTGACGGCAAGGTGCTCGACCAGGGCGAGTACGCCGAGCAACTGGAGTTCGCCACGCAGTCGCAGGCATTGCTGCAACAGCTGCCTGCGCAGGAAGGGCAGGCGGCGCTGGTGGACAAGGCGCAGGCGCTGCGCGCGGCGATCGCGGCGAAGGCCGAGGGCAAGGAGGTGACGGCAGCGGCCAATGCGCTGCGCTGGGACATCATCCGTGTCTGGCAGCTCAGCGTGGCGCCGCGGCAGGCGCCGGACCTTGCCACGGGCGCGCGCCTGTATGCCGCCAATTGTGCTTCCTGCCACGGCGTCAGTGGCCATGGCGACGGCGTACTGGCGGCCGGGCTCGATCCCGTGCCCAGCAATTTCCACGACGCCACGCGGATGGACGCGCGCAGCATCTACGGGCTTTACAACACCATCACGCTCGGCGTGGCCGGCACGCCGATGCGGCCGTTCCCGGAGTTGTCCGAAGCCGAGCGCTGGTCGCTGGCGTTCTACGTCGCCGGCCTGCGCGCCACGCCGGCGCAGTTGCAGGCTGGTGCGGCCGCCTGGCAGCAAGGCATCGGCAAGGCGCAGTTCAAGAACTTCGGCGACCTGGTCACGCGGGCGCCGGATGAAGTGGCGCAGCGCGATGGCGCGCAACTGGTGGCGGTGCAGGCCTATCTGGCCGCACACCCGGCATCACTCCAGGCCGCGGCACCCACGCCGCTGGCGGCCACGCGCAGCAAACTCGACGCCAGCCTCGAAGCCTATCGTCGCGGCGACCGGGACGCCGCGCGGCAACTGGCTGTCGGCGCTTACCTGGAGGGTTTCGAACTGGTCGAAGCCAGCCTGGACAACGTCGACGCTCCGCTGCGGCGCGAGGTGGAGGCGCGGATGATGGCGTTGCGCACGACCATCGACAAAGGCTCGCCGGTGGCCGAGGTCGCTGCGCAGATCAAGCACATCGAGGGCCTGCTCGACCGTGCCGAACAGGAGCTTGGCGCAGGCGAGCTGTCGCCGCTGACGGCGTTCCTCAGTGCGTTGCTGATCCTGCTGCGCGAAGGGCTGGAGGCGATCCTGGTGCTGGCTGCCATTGTGGCGTTTGTGCGCAAGACCGGGCGCCGCGATGCGATGCCCTACATCCACTTCGGCTGGATGGCGGCGGTGTTGCTGGGCGCGGCGACGTGGGTGGTGTCCAGCTACCTGCTGGCGATCTCCGGCGCCAACCGCGAGGTCACCGAGGGCATCACCGCACTGATCGCCGCGGCGATGCTGCTGTACGTGGGTTACTGGCTGCACAGCAAGTCGTACGCGCAGGCGTGGAGCGCGTTCATCCGCACGCGGGTGAATGCCGCGCTGGGCAAGGGCACCTTGTGGGCGATGGCCGGGGTGGCGTTCCTGGCGGTGTATCGCGAGCTGTTCGAGATCGTGCTGTTCTACCAGACCCTGTGGGTGCAGGTGGGCAACGACGGGCAGCATTACGTGATCGCCGGCATGCTGGCGGCGGCGCTGCTGCTCGCGCTGATGGCGTGGGCGATCCTGAAGTACAGCGTGCGCCTGCCGATCGGGCCGTTCTTCACCGCGACCTCGGCGTTGCTGGCGCTGCTGGCGGTGGTGTTTGCCGGCAACGGCATCGCCGCCTTGCAGGAGGCGGGCGTGATCAGTGCCCACGCCGTGTCGTTTGTCTCGATCCCGTTGCTGGGTATCCACCCGACGCTGCAGGGTCTGCTTGCCCAGGCGCTGACGCTGGCGCTTGTCGCCGCCGGCGTGTGGCTGGCGCGGCGGCAGGCGCTCGCTGCCGCCCGCCACACGAGCTGATCCAGGACGCTCAGAAGCTCATGAAGTAACCGCCGTTCACCGGCAGGTTGGCGCCGGTGATGTAGCCGGCGTCGTCGGCGGCGAGGAAAGCCACGGCGCGGGCGATGTCCGCCGGCGAGCCGAGCCGGCCGACCGGAATGCCGGCGATGATCTGGGCGCGGATGTCGTCGGGCACGGCCGCCACCATCGGCGTGTCGCAGTAGCCGGGGGAGACGGTGTTGACGGTGATGCCCTTGCGCGCGGTCTCGCGCGCCAGCGCCATGCTGAAGCCGTGCACGCCGGCCTTGGCGGCGGAGTAGTTGGTCTGGCCGAACTGGCCGGTCTGTCCGTTGACTGAGCTGATGTTGACGATGCGGCCGAAGCCGCGGGCGCTCATGCCGTCGACCACGTGGCGGCAGATGTTGAACACGCCGTCCAGATTCACCTGCATCAGTTCGTGCCATTGCTGCGGGCTCATCTTGCGCAGGCTGGCGTCGCGGGTGATGCCGGCGGCGTTGACCACGACGTCGACGCTGCCGTACCGGCTTTCGATCTGCGCGAGCGCCTGCCCGCAGCTGTTGAAGTCGCTGACGTCGAGCGGGGCGAAGCCGACTGCGTCGCCGAACTCGGCCAGCTCGTCGTGGAAGGCAGCGACCCGCTCGGTTCGTGCGGCGAGGTCGAGCGCCACGACCTGGCGGCCGGCGCGGGCGAGGTGGCGACAGATTTCGGTGCCCAATCCGCCGATGCCGCCGGTGACGATGGCGACGCGCCGTGGAGTGTTGGTCTGATTCATCGGGACTGCTTCGCTGGCCGGCTCACGCTGCATGGCAGCACGTGTTGTGCTGCAGCGGCCGGAAAGAGGTGGAGCGCCGGCGACGGAGCGGGACCGCCGCGGCGCGGGGGATTCAGCCAGACTTCTTGCTGCTGCGCGTACTGGCCGGCGGCGGGGTCGGCATCACCTTGGCGGCGGTGTCCATCAGCCCGCGCTGCATTGCCTGGAACGCCGCCATGTTGCGCTCGGTCAGGTCGTTCAGCGTGTTCCAGGGGGTTTGCCCCATGAGGTTGTTGAGCTGGCTGCGGAACTGGGTCTGCTGGTCGAGGAACACCTGCAGGCTGCGCTCCAGATAGGGGCCCATGAAGCCCTGCAGCGAGTCGCCGTAGAAGCGGATGATCTGGCTGAGCAACTGCGGCGACAGCATCGGCTGCCCCTTGTCCTCGTGCTCGGAGATGATCTGCAGCAGCACCGAACGGGTCAGATCCTCGCCGCTCTTGGCGTCGCGGACCTCGAAATCCTCGTTGTCCAGCACCAGCTGGCGGACTTCCTCCAGCGTGATGTAGCTGGAGATCTCGGTGTCGTAGAGACGCCGGTTCGGGTACTTCTTGATGATGCGTTTGTTTTGTGCCATGCGCCACAAGCTAGCAGAAGATATTGCGGCGCACCAGTCGGCGCCGCCGTTTCATGCTGCGGCACCCGGGTGCCGCATGGATGCCGTTTTCAGTGGCCGGGGGCGCCGCCGGCGTTGCCGAACGGCGGGCGCGCCAGCCACAGCAGGGGGATCATCGCCAGGAACAGCACGGCGCAAGCAAGGTAGACATCATTGACCGACAAGGTCAGCGCCTCGCGGGTGATCAGCTGGTCGACCACGTCCAGCCCCTGCCTCGCCGAGAAACCGCCATGCTCCAGATGTTGCAGGAAGCTGGTCGCCGCCGGCGCTGCCGGGGTGATGTGCTCGGTCAACACGGCATGGTGGTAATCGCCGCGGTGTTCCCACAGCGTCACCGTGGCCGCGGTCGAGACACTCGACGCCAGCGTGCGGCAGAAGTTGGCCAGGCCCGAGGCGCTGGCGACCTGGTCCGGGTTCAGTCCGGACAGGTACATCTGGTTGAGCGGGATGAAGAAGCAGGCGATGCCGATGCCCATCACGAAGCGCGGCAGCACCAGCGTGCCGAATGAGGCCGAGCTGTCGAAGCTGGCGAACCAGAACGAGGTCACCGCGAACACGATGAAGGCAAACGTCACCACCGCGCGCAGTTCCAGGCGCTGGATGTTGGCGCCGATCACCGGCGCCATCACGAACGCCAGCACGCCGACCGGGGCGCTGGCCAGGCCGGCCCAGGTGGCGGTGTAGCCGAGGTCGATCTGCAGCCACAGCGGAAACACCACGTTGATGCCGAAGAACGCCATCATGCCCAGCGACAGCGCCACCACGGCCACGGTGAAATTGCGCCGCTTGAACAGCGCCAGCTCGATCACCGGGTGCTTGGCATGCAGCTCCCACACGATCAGGAAAGTGAGGCAGATCAGCGCGATGATGCCCAGCGTGAGGATCATCGGCGAGGCGAACCAGTCGTTGTCGTTGCCGTTGTCCAGCATGAACTGCAGCGCGCCCACGCCGATCACCAGCAGGACCAGCCCGACCACGTCGATCGGCATCTTGAAGGTTTTCGTTTCGCGCTTGTGCAGCAGCACCCAGGTGATCAGCGCCGCCAGCGCGCCGACCGGCACGTTGATGTAGAAGATCCACGGCCACGAGAAGTTGTCGGTCAGCCAGCCGCCGAGGATAGGCCCGAAGATCGGCGCCACCACCACAGTCATCGCCCACAGCGCCAGCGCCATGCCCTGTTTCGCCTTCGGGTAGCTCGACAGCAGCAGGGCCAGCGACAGCGCCACCATCGGACCGGAACCGGCGCCCTGCAGCAACCGGCAGACCACCAGCATCGGCATGCTGGTGGCCATGCCGCAGAGCATCGAGAACACCACGAACAGCGTCACCGAACTGATGAAGGTGCGCACCTCGCCGAAGCGCCGCGCGAGCCAACCGGTCAGCGGCTGCATGATCGCGCTGGCCAGCGCGTAGGAGCTGATTGTCCAGGTGCCCTCGCTCGGACTTACGCCGAGGCTGCCGGCGATGTGCGGCACCGAGACGTTGACGATGGTCATGTCCAGCACCTCCATGAAGGTGCTGAAGGCGACCGCGATGGTCAGCAGGACCAGGGCGCCGCCTTGCAGCGGCTTCAGGGGCGTGGCGTCGTCGGGCGTGGCGGCCATCGATTCGGCTCAGCGGGCATCGTGGGGCAGGTTGGCGCGGATGACCCGCGCGGCCTCGGCGTCGGCCTTGGCGGCCATCTGCGTGTAGACATCGGTCTGCGCCACCGGCTGCTGCGTCGGGGTGGCGGCCAGCACGCTGCCCTTGTCGTTGGTGATGTCGATGGTGACTTCGCTCGACAGGCCGACCCGCAGCGGATGCTTGTCCAGCTCGGCGTTGTCCAGTGAGATGCGTACCGGCACGCGTTGCACCACCTTGATCCAGTTGCCGGTGGCGTTCTGCGCCGGCAGCAGCGAGAACACGCTGCCGGTGCCGGCGCCCAGGCCGATCACCTTGCCGTGGAACACCGCGTCGTCGCCGTAGAGGTCGGACACGATCGTCGCCGGCTGGCCGATGCGGATGTGGCGCAACTGGCTTTCCTTGAAGTTGGCCTCCACCCACAGGTCGTGCAGCGGCACCACGGTCATCAACTGCTGCCCGGGCTGCACGCTGTTGCCCAGCTGCACGCTGCGCTGAGCCACGTAACCGGAGACCGGCGCGTAAATCGCGTTGCGCTGCGCGGCGATCCATGCGGCGTTGAAGTTGGCCCGCGCCTGCATCACGCCGGGGTTGCGCGCCACGTCGGTGCCTTCGATCGCGGCATGCGCCGCGGCCGACTGGGCCTGCGCGCCGGCCAGTGCGGCCCGTGCCTGCGCCAGGCCGTCGCGCAGGTGCTGCACGATTTCCGGTGATTCGGCGTGCGCCGCCAGCAGCGGCAGGTGGCGCTTGAGGTCGGCGTCGGCCTTCTGCACGGTGAGCCGGGCCGCATCGACCTGGGCGTCGGCGCTGCTGGCCGAACTGGTTTGCTGGCGCACGCCGCGTACGGCCTGGGCCAACGCGCTGCGCGCCTGTTCCAGACGCACCTTGGCGTCGGTGGGGTCCAGTCGCACCAGCACCTGGCCGGCTTCGACGCGCTGGGTGTCGTCGGCGAGGATGGTCACCACCGTGCCGGGCACCTGGGCCGAGATGGCGACCTGGTTGCCGCCGACGTACGCGTTGTCGGTCGTGACCCGGGTGGAGAACACGAAGAACCACAGCGCGAACCAGGCCAGCCCGGCGAGGATGAAGATGGCGGCCACGATCAGCAGCGCGCGCCGACGCTTGGCCGGATCCTTCGCGGCCATGCCGCTGTCGTTGGCGTCGACGGACGGCCGGTCGGTTGCAGTGGCGCTCATGGGCGGGCTCCAGCGGTAACGGAAGAGGGAGGATCGTCGTTGCGGGCGGCGGCGGAGGCGTCGCGATAGCCGCCGCCCAGCGCCTTGACCAGCGCCAGGTCGGCCGCCACGGCTTGCGCCTGCAACTGCACGGCCGCGTCTCGCTGCTGCAGCCATTGCGCCTTGGCGACGAGGCTCTCGCGGGCGTCGCGCACGCCCTGGGCGGCACGCGCCTGCGCGTTGGCCAGCAATTGTTGCTGCGCCTCGACGCGGGTGCGCTGGACCGCGCGCTGCGCGGCGATCTGTTGTGCGCCGAGCGCTTGGGTGGCGACCTCGCGGGCGGCAGTCAGCACCGTGCTGTCGTACTGCGCGATCGCCGCGTCGAGCTGCGCGCGGCTCACGCCGTAGTTCGCCTTCAGCGCGCCGCCATTGAAGATCGGCAGATGCAGCGCCGGAGTCAGCGCGAAGGTGCGGCTGCCGGCGGTGAACAGCTTGCCCAGGTCGATGCTCGACAACCCGGCCATCGCGCTGATGCTGAAATCCGGGAAGAACTCGGCGCGGGCGGCGTCGGTCTGGCGCAGCGCCGCCTCGACCTGCCAGCGGCTGGCGGCGATGTCCGGACGGCGTGCGATGAGGTCCAGTGCGGCGTTGGCGGGAATGCCCTCGTCGACGCGCGGCAGCGGTCGCGGCTGCAGCTCGGGCAGCTGTTCCGGCGCCACGCCAAGCAGCGAGGCGAGCGAGGCGCGGCGGATCTTCGCCGAGCCTTCCAGCGCCACGCGCATTTCCTGCACGGCGGCCAGTTGCGCGCGCGCCTTCTGCGCTTCGTCCGGCAAGTCCACGCCCTGCTTGACACGCAGATCGGCGATGCGGCTGAACTGCTGCTGCGTGGCTAGCGCCTGGTCGGCAAGCTGCTGGCGCGCCTGGTCGGCCTGCCAACCGAAGTAGGTATCGGCCACGGCGTATTGCAGTGCCAGCGCCGCAGCGCTGCGCTGCGCTTCGGCCGCGTGCGCCTGGTCGAGCGCTGCTTCCAGCGTGGCGCGCTTCTTGCCCCACCAGTCGAAGTCGTATTTGAGCTGCGCACCGAGGTCGGCCTGGTTGTACCAGCTGAAGCCGAGGAACTGGCTCGGGATCAGCCCGTGGTCGCTCAGCCGTTGCCGCGCCACCTGCGCGCTGCCGTTCACTGACAGGCCGAGCTGCGCCGCGGCCAGTCTGGCCGATTGCTCCGCGTGATTCACCCGGCTCTGCGCCAAAGCGAGATCCGGCGACTGGCGAGTGGCACGATCGATCAGGTCGTTCAGCTGCGGATCGTGGTACTGCTGCCACCACTGTGGCGCGGGCCAGCCGGCACGTGCGGGCGCCTGCAAGCCGGCCAGCGGCACGTCGTTGCGCAGGTCGGGCGCCGACAACCTGGCCGGTGCGGCGCAGGCGGCCAGGGTCAGGGCGATCAGGGCGGCAAGCATCGCGCGTCCGCCTGGTGAGGCGTGCTTCATGCGGGAATCCTTCATGGCAGGCGCTGTTCGCCCAACTGGTCGAGGTTGCCGGCCAGCTTGCGCAGCAGCCGGTCGAACTGACGCATCTCGGTGGCGCTGAAGCCGGCGAACATGGCGCCTATCGGCGGAAACATTGGCGGCAGCATCTTCTGCACGAAGCGCCGGCCGGCAGGGGTGATGCGGATCAGCACGCGGCGGCGATCCTCCTTGCTGCTGCCGCGGGTGATCAGGGCGCGCTTGACCAGCGCATTGGCGATGCGCGTCATGTTGGTGGCGCCCTGGGTGGTGAACTCGCACAGCTCGCCCGGCGTGGAACTGCCGTCCGGCCGGCTGTACAGGATCATCAAGGTCAGGAACTCGCTGTTGTTGAGCCGGTTCGGCTTGAGCTTCGCCTCCAGCTCGCGGTCGATGGTGGCGCCGAGCATCAGCATGAGCCGGCACATCCGCGCTTCCGCCGCGGGCATCTGCGGGACGAGCTGGCCGACCCGGTCGATGCCCTCGTCCATCATCACGATGCAGTTTGCGAGAGTCGCCATTTCACTGATTGATAATTCACCAGTGAAGTAACTTAGCAGGCGCCGGCGGCGCCGGACAAGTGACAATCGTCACGGGTGCCGGTCGAGACCGAACAGGCGACGGGCATTGGCGGTGGTGGCTTGCGCCACGTGCTGCTCGCTCTCGCCGCGCAACGCGGCCACGCAGCGCAGCACTTCGACGATCCTGGCCGGCTCGTTGCGCTGGCCGCGATGGGCCGCGTCGGGTTGGTCCGGCGCGTCGCTTTCCAGCAGCAGGAACTGGATCGGCATGCCGGCCACGATGCGGCGCAGGCGCTGCGCCCGCTCGTATGTCACCGGGCCACCGATGCCGAGATGAAAGCCGATATCCCACAGTTTGGCGGCCTGCTGTTCGCTGCCGGAAAAACTGTGCACCACGCCACGCACGCCCACGCAGCGGCGCAAGGTCAGGCTCACCTCTTCCAGTGCCTGACGGGCATGCACGATGACAGGCAGGTGCAGGTCGCGCGCCAGCTGCAGTTGGCTTTCGAAGAAGCGTTGCTGCCGGTCGTGATCGGACCCCGCCAGGTGGTAGTCCAGGCCGATCTCGCCCACGGCGACCGCGGGATGGTCATCCAGCCAGTCACCGAGGTGATCCAGGTGTTCGGGGCGGTGCCGATCCATGAACAGGGGATGCAGGCCATAGGCGGGGTGGATGTCAGGCCGGCCGCTGCACAAGGCGTGGATGCGCGGCCAGCTTTCGGCGTCGGTGGCCGGGACCACCAGCTGGCGAACCCCGGCCGCGTCGGCCCGTGCGATCACCGCTGCGCGGTCGGTGTCGAACGCCTCCAGATCGAGATGCGCATGGCTGTCGATGAGCAACTGCATGGGGGAGATTCCTGAATGTGGGCGCGGCGGCACGGTAAGTGCGTGAAAACCATGTCATAACTTCGAGCTAGCTGCGATTCAGTCGAGTGTCGGTTCAATTGACCGCGCAGGTTGTTACGCCCGCTGCACATCACGGGCGATAGGCTGCGCGCAAACAGAGGAGTAGGTAGTGATGAACACGTTGATGCTCAATGTACTCAAGGCGGCGATCGCCACCGCGCTGGTGACAAGTGTGGCCGCCTGCAACCGCAATGCCGATGCCGGTTCGACCGGTGCAGACGGCATGGCTGCAAGCACCGATGCCGGGGTGAAGTACGGCAAGGTCGTCTCCGTCGACCCGGTCCGCACGACGGTGAACAACCCCAGGCAGGTCTGCCATGACGAAACCGTCACGCATACCGCGCCGCCCAAGGACGAGCATCGCATCGCCGGTACCGCGATTGGCGCCGTGGTCGGCGGCCTGGTCGGCAACCAGGTCGGCGGCGGCAAGGGCAAGACCCTGGCCACCGTGGCCGGTGCGGTCGGTGGCGGCTACGCCGGCAACCGAATCGAGGCGGCGCACCAGAAGGGCCAGGTCACCACGAGCGTCGAGCGCCGCTGCGACACGGTCAACAACACCAGCAGCAAGATCGTCGGTTACGACGTTCGCTACGTCTACGACGGTGTCACCCGCACGGTTCGCATGGATCACGACCCCGGTGACCGGGTGGAGGTGAAGGAAGGCGTGACCGTGGTATCCGACGCTCATTGAGCCCATCCATCCCACAGGAGCACCTGATGACTGCACGTATTGCAAAACTTGCCTTGGCCGCTTCCATGACGACGGGTCTTGCCCTCGCTGGCTGCGCGACCCAGCCCTACGGCAACAGCAACAGCGGCTACTACGGAGGGCAGTCGTCGACCTACGGCAATCAGTCGACTCGCTGCAACACCTGCGGTGTGGTGCAGGAAGTCCAGCAGGTGTACTTGGAGGACAGCGGCAGCGGCGGCACGCTGGGCGCGATCATTGGCGCGGTGGCCGGTGGCGTGCTCGGCAACCAGGTCGGCAAGGGCGATGGCCGCAAGGCTGCGACCGTGGCCGGCGCGGTGGCTGGCGGCGTAGTCGGCAACCAGGTCGGCAAGCGCAGCGGTGGCGACAAGGTGGCCTGGCGCATCGTGGTCCGTCTGGACGACGGACGTTACGCCACCGTGACCCAGCGCGAGAACCCGGGCCTGCGCCAGGGTGACTACGTCGAGGTGCGCGGGGACCACGTCTATCCACGCTGACATGTTGCAACGTTCGGACGTCTGGACGTCCAAAAGAAAAGGCCATCGAAAGATGGCCTTTTCTGTTTCGTGCGTATTTTATGCGTCAGTTCACTGCATAGAAAGCGTGGTCGCCGATCGTCACGCTGGGGCGGTTGTGCGACCAGGAAGGAGAGATCGCAGTGGTCGCGAAGTGGTCGGCGTGCGGCACCAGCACGCGACGCTGCGCCACCGGCAGCTGCCAGTTGTGGATCGAGTTTCCGGCGATGTCCCATGCCTTCACGAAGGCGGGGAGGTTGCTGATCTCGAACGATCCGGGCGTGGTGGTGGTGGCGAACTGATGCGGTGCCGTGACCACCTTGCATACGGTGTCGCCGTGATGCCCGCGATCACGCCGGCGCAACGCCACCTCGGCCACCGCAAGCTGGCCGATCGTGGTCTGGCCGCGTGCTTCGAGATAGACGGTCGTGGCCAGACAGGCCTGGTCCGCCACCGGCTGGGGCATCAGTGTCGTCAGCCACAACAGCAGGGAAAGTTTCATGTTCTGCCTCCAGCGTGCTGTACGCACGAAGCCGGGTTGCAGCTTCGTGCGCCGTTGCGGTGGACGGGCGGGCAGGCCGTTTCCACCTGGATCTGCCACCTGGGCCGAAACTTGTGGCCAAGGCGCTTTGCCACGGGATTGTGGCGATTCGAGCGGCTCCATGAAGCCGGTCAGAAGTTTGTGCCGGGACCGGCGCCGTCATGCGGGCGTCGCGTTGCTTCCGGCGGCTTTGCCTCGAAGGATGGCGAAGCCCGTTCTCATCCGGCGTCGTTGCTGCCGGGTCGCGCCGATACGGAATTCATCCGGTTCGTCGCGTCAATCGACACCCCGTGTTCCGGATGCCGCGATATTCGATCGGCGGAGCCTAGTGGCGGGACGCGCCGCTGGCAAGTGCCGCGATGTGCGAATTTAACTTGCACTCATCTGCCGTTGACAAGTGCCATCGCGAAAAAAATCTGGCGTACTTGCACGCCATGTTCACGCGGGCCATGACCTCTGCAGGTTCAATACAAGCGCAGGCTGGAATGATGGCATCGCGCCTGCGCGAAGCTGCGCGGCAACGTCGTCGTCCAGTGCCAGCAGCACGTCGGAGGCGCCATCGCCGTCAACGACGCCCAGTACGCAACCGACCTCGCGATCGTCGATGCGCAACGCGTCGCCGGCCTGTATCGACTGCGACGTCGTGCCGCAGTGCAGGTGGCGCTTGTGGCCGCCGCGAAAATGCAATCGCGCCACGATTTCCTGGCCGGGATAACAGCCCTTGTCGACCGCCACCGCATCGAGTCGCTGCAGCGACAGCGCCGCGGGCAACAAGGTGTTGAGCAGCGGTGCGGGCAGCCACGGCCAGCCGTCGCGCAACTGCAGCGCGCGCCAGGCGTCGTCCGTGGAAGCGGTCGCGGAAACGCGCAGCGCATGCGAGCCGCAACCCAGCAAGACGTCGTCACCTTCCATCGCCACGACATGCAACGGTTGCGCGGGGCCGGTGCCCAGGTTGCGCGCCGGCAGCGCGGTCAGCCGGAGCCGGGAGCGGAACACGAATCGCTGCAATGCCTCGACCATCGCCGCGGCATCGCCGCCGCGCAGCAGCAACAGGTAGCGCTGTTCTTCCAGCCGCGCGAGATGGAACAGCGCATGCACGCGGCCTTTCGCATCCAGCCACGCGCCGAACTGCCAGCGGCCTACGGCGAGGCTCTCGACCTTGCTGCTGAATTGTGCATGCGCGAATGCGCCTGCATCGGGACCTTCGAGCAACAGGGTTTCGGCGATCGGGGATGCATGCATGGTGGGGGAAGTTTGGGGCAGTCGCGCCGTTGCGCAAGTGAGTGGCACCGCCGCGATACGGCGAGGCGCCCGCGGGCCGATGGTTGTGCTGTCTGGGGGCAAGTATTAATCTTCAGCGGCTGACAAAGACCATGTCCAAGACCTCAGTTCCCATCGAAAGCACGCCTGCCCCCGTCAAGCCGGAGACGACCGCCAAGCCGGCCGATCCGCCGCCCGACAAGGCAGCCGTCGAGCGTCCGGCGCTCGATCCCACACGCTACGGCGATTGGGAGAAGAACGGTCGCTGCATCGACTTCTGAGCGGGGTCGCCCGACACGGGCGCGGCATCGAGGGGCAAGTGCAGCAGGGACATCAGCGATTCCACAGAGGATAGCCGCCATGGCAGAGAAGCAACGACCGCTTTCCCCGCATCTGCAGGTATACCGCAAGCAGGTGCAGATGATGACCTCCATCACGCATCGCGCCACCGGCATCGCACTGGCGGTCGGCGGCTTGCTGGTGGTCTGCGGCCTGCTGCAGCTTGCCGCCGGCGAAGAGAGCTTCAACCGCTTCAAGGGCATCATCGGCAGTCCGGTCGGGATGCTGCTGCTGTTCGGCTGGAGCTGGGCGCTGTTCTATCACCTGTGCAACGGCATCCGGCACCTGATCCAGGACGCCGGGTTCGGTTACGAGATTCCCCAGTTCGTGCGCTCGAGCTGGCTGTCGGTCGCCGGCAGCATCGTGCTGACCCTCGCATGCTGGGCGTACGTGTTGACGGCGGGAGGTACGGCATGAACCTGCGTGTGGGAACCGACGACGTGCGCAGCCAGCTGCGCGACCCGATGAAGCATGCCCGCGGGCTGGGCTCGGCCAAATCCGGCGTGGACCATTGGTGGGTGCAGCGGTTGACCGCGGCCGCGCTGGTGGTGCTGGGCATCTGGTTCGTGATCACCGTGCTCGGCCTGCTGCACGCCGATTACGCGACGGCGCGCGCGACCGTGGCCAGGCCGTGGAATGCGCTGTTGCTGATCGTGTTCGTGCTGACCATGTTCTGGCACGCCGTGCTGGGCTTGCAGGTGGTGGTCGAGGATTACGTGCATACCCGCTGGAAGGAGGTCGTGCTGCTCGTGGCGATCAAGTTCCTCGCGGTGCTGGGCGCAGCGGCCGGCGTGCTGGCCGTGTTGCGCGTGGCGCTGACCCCCTGAGACGAAAACGCGAGGCCGGGATTCCATGGAAAGCTACAAGGTTCAGCAGCATCTTTATGACGTGATCGTGGTCGGCGCCGGCGGTGCAGGCTTGCGCGCCACCTTCGGCCTCGCCGAGAAAGGCCTCAAGGCGGCGTGCATCACCAAGGTCTTCCCGACGCGTTCGCACACCGTGGCGGCGCAGGGCGGCATCGCAGCCGCGCTCGGCAACATGAGCGAGGACAACTGGCGTTTCCACTTCTACGACACCGTGAAGGGCGGCGACTGGCTCGGCGACCAGGACGCCATCGAGTACATGTGCAAACACGCGCCCGAGGCGGTGATCGAGCTCGAGCATTACGGCGTGCCGTTTTCGCGCACCGAGGATGGCCGGATCTATCAGCGTCCGTTCGGCGGCATGACCACGCACTATGGCAAGGGCACGGCGCAGCGCACCTGCGCAGCCGCCGACCGCACCGGCCACGCGATCCTGCATACGCTGTACCAGCAGGCGCTGGCCCACGACGCCACCTTCTTCGTCGAGTATTTCGCGATCGACCTGGTGTTCGACGAAGAGGGCGTGTGCCGCGGCGTGCTGGCGCTGGACATGAACGAAGGCACCATGCACTTCTTCCGCGGCCACGCGGTGGTGCTGGCCACCGGCGGCTACGGCCGCGCCTATCTGAGCGCCACTTCGGCGCACACCTGCACCGGCGACGGCGGCGGCATGGTGCTGCGCGCGGGCCTCGCGCTGCAGGACATGGAGTTCGTGCAGTTCCATCCCACCGGCATCTACGGCGCCGGTTGCCTGATCACCGAAGGCGTGCGCGGCGAAGGCGGTTACCTCACCAACTCCGAGGGCGAGCGCTTCATGGAGCGCTACGCACCGCATGCGAAGGATCTCGCCTCGCGCGACGTGGTCAGCCGCGCGATGACGGTCGAGATCAACGAGGGCCGCGGGGTCGGCGAGCACAAGGATCACATCTTCCTCAATCTGATGCACCTCGGCCCGGAGGTGATCCACGAGCGGCTGCCCGGCATCGCCGAGTCGGCCCGCATCTTCGCCGGCGTCGACGTCAGCAAGCAGCCGATCCCGGTGTTGCCGACCGTCCACTACAACATGGGCGGCATCCCCACCAACTACCACGGCGAAGTCGTGCAAAAGCGCGGCGACGACGTGGATGCGGTGGTGCCCGGGCTGTTCGCGATCGGCGAGGCGGCCTGCGTGTCGGTGCACGGCGGCAACCGGCTGGGTTCCAACTCGCTGCTCGACCTGGTGGTGTTCGGCCGCGCCGTGGCGAATCGCTGTGCCGAGATCATCCGGCCGGCCACGCCGCACAAGGATCTGCCGGCCACCGCGCTGGACAAGGCACTGGAGCGCTTCGACCGCCTGCGCAATGCCAACGGCAGCACGCCCACGGCGGCGATCCGGCTGAACATGCAGCGCACGATGCAGCGCTACGGCGCGGTGTTCCGCACCGGCGAGACGCTGGACGAGGGTAGCCGGAAGATTTCCGAGGTGTTCAAGACGTTCGAGGACGTCAAGGTCAGCGACCGCTCGCTGGTGTGGAATACCGATCTGATCGAGACGCTGGAACTCGCCAACCTGCTCGAACAGGCGGTGGCGACCATGCACTCGGCCGCGCAGAGGCCGGAGAGCCGCGGCGCGCACGCCCGCGAGGATTTCCCGGAGCGCGATGACGAGCACTGGCTCAAGCACACGCTGGTGTGGGTCGACCGCGAAGGCAAGACCCGTTTCGACTCCCGTCCGGTGCACCTCGACACCTTGACCGACGAGGTGGCTTCGGTCCCGTTGGCCAAACGCGTCTACTGAGTCGTTGCGTTCGATGTCACGTCCCGTTTTCGAGAATATGGAAGGGCAATGCCATGGGTGAATTCACGCTGCCACGGAACTCCAAGATCCAGCCCGGCAAGCATTACCCGGCCAAGGATGCCAAGAATCCGCGGACCTTCCGCATCTATCGCTGGTCGCCGGACGACGACAAGAATCCGCGCATCGACACCTACGAAGTCGATCTGGCGGCGTGCGGCCCGATGGTTCTCGACGCCCTGCTGAAGATCAAGAACGAGATCGACCCGACGCTCTCGCTGCGTCGTTCCTGCCGCGAGGGCATCTGCGGCTCCTGCGCGATGAACATCGACGGCACCAACACGCTGGCATGCATCTGCGCGATCGACAGCGTCGCCAGCGGCGACGTGAAGATCTACCCGTTGCCGCACATGCCGGTGGTCAAGGACATCATCCCCGACCTCACCCATTTCTACGCGCAGTACGCCTCGATCAAGCCGTGGATCCGCACGCAGAGCCCGGCGCCGGACAAGGAGCGCCTGCAGTCGCCGGAAGACCGCAAGAAGCTCGACGGCCTGTACGAGTGCATCCTGTGCGCGTGCTGCTCCACCAGCTGCCCGAGCTACTGGTGGAACGGCGACAAGTACCTCGGCCCGGCGATCCTGCTGCAGGCTTACCGCTGGATCGTCGACTCCCGCGATGAAACCACCGGCGAGCGCCTGGACGACCTGGAAGATCCGTTCAAGCTGTACCGTTGCCACACCATCATGAACTGCACCCGCACCTGCCCCAAGGGGTTGAACCCGGCCAAGGCGATCGCCGAGATCAAGAAGCTGATGGTGGAGCGGCGCAGCGCATGATGCGTCGTGGATAAGGGCCGCCTGCGCTGGCGTGCCCGTCGCGGCACGCGCGAACTGGATGCCATGCTGGGCGGCTGGCTCGACGAGCGTTTCGAGCAGGCCGACGCGGCGCAGCGGCAGGCATTCGACGAGTTGCTCGACGTGCAGGACCCGGAACTGTGGGACTGGATGATGGGTCACGCCCGTCCCGACCGAATGGACTGGCAGGCCATCATTGATGACATCCGCGCCCGCCATCGGCTTTGATTACTCCCCGTCGCGGCTACTGCCGCGCTGCCTGTGGCTGGTGGCGACGCTTGCCGCGATCGCCGTGCTGGTCAGCGCCTTGCCGGCCTGGCTGCGCGCGGCGACGGTGGTCGCGCTGGCACTGGCGGCCTGGCAGGCGTGTCGCCGATTGGCGATGACTGTCGTGGCTGCCGCCGGCTGGAGCGCGGAGTCGGGCTGGACGCTGCATACCGTGGACGGCGAGGATCACCCCGCCAGCCTGGCTTCGTTCCGCGTGCTGGGCGATCTGGTGTGGCTGCGCATGCAGTCGGCGCAGCATGGCATCTGCGTGCTGCTGCTGGCGCCGGACAACAGCGATGCCGACATCCGCCGCCGCCTGCGCATGCGGCTGGCGACGATGCAGCCGGGCGAGGCGCTGCCGCGCTGGTGAGGCGTCGGCAACTTTGCCGGCCCGGCGCGGTCTTGTCGAATGACCGATAATGCGGGTTCGGGCGATCCGCCCCATGCCATCATCACAAGCGAATCGTCCATGTTCCGACCGCTCGAACTTTTCATCGGCCTGCGCTACACGCGCGCCAAGCGTCGCAACCAGTTCATTTCCTTCATTTCCACCGTGTCGATCGTGTGCATCGCGATCAGCGTGATCGCGCTGATCACGGTGATGTCGGTGATGAACGGCTTCGACTACCAGATGCGCTCGCGCATCCTGGGCGCGGTGTCGCAGGCGACGATCACCAGCGTCGACGGCCCGATCCGGGACGTGCCGCGCGCGCTGCAGGTCGCCCAGGCCAATCCGCACGTGCTGGGCGCGGCGCCGTTCGTCGAATCCGAGGCCATGCTGATCGGCCAGCGCTCGGCCGGCGTGCGGGTACGCGGCATCGACCCGGCGCAGGAGCCGAAGGTCGTCGACATCGGCCAGCACATGCTCGAAGGCTCGCTCGACGACCTGCGCCCCGGCGACTGGAACATCGTGCTGGGGCGCGACCTGGCGATGCAGCTTGGGGTGGCCGTGGGCGACCGCGTGACCATGGCGGTGCAGGAGCTGCGCGCTACGCCGATGGGCGGCATCCCGCGCATGCGAAGCTTCCACGTCACCGGCACGTTCCAGCTCGGCATGGAGCAGTTCGACTCCGGGCTGGCCCTGGTCAACATGCGCGATGCCGAGAAGCTCAACGATCTGGCCGGCCCCACCGGCATCCGGTTGCGCCTGGACGACCTGTTCAGCGCCCGCCCGGTGGCGCGCGAGCTGGCCAGCCAACTGGGGCAGTACTACGGCGTGCGCACCTGGATGGACGAGAACGCCAACCTGTTCCACGCGCTGTCGATGGAGAAGATGGTGATGTTCATCATCCTGTCGCTGATCGTGCTGGTGGCGGTGATCAACCTGATCTCGATGCTGATGATGCTGGTCACCGACAAGCAGGCGGACATCGCGATCCTGCGCACGCTCGGCGCCACGCCGCGCAGCATCATGGGCACCTTCATGGTGCAGGGGCTGCTGGTGGGTTTTGTCGGCATCGGTTTCGGCGTGGGTTTCGGTGCGCTGCTGTCGTGGAAGCTGCCGGGCATCATCAAGTGGATCGAGCACACCTTCCACGTCACCTTCCTGTCGCCGGACGTGTACTACATCAGCGAGGTGCCGAGCCGGCTGGACTGGCATGACGTGGGCTGGACCGCGCTGCTGACCTTCGTGTTCGCGCTGCTGGCCACCCTCTATCCCGCCTGGCGCGCCTCGCGCACGCAGCCGGCGCAGGCGCTGCGCTATGAATAAGACCGCCATGAACGACAAGACCGAACACGTGCTGCGTGCCAGCCGCGTCGCCAAGACCTATGCCGAAGGCGGCCTCAGCACGAACGTGCTGAGTGACGTCAGCTTCGAGCTGAAGCGCGGCGAGACCATGGCGATCGTGGGCGCCTCCGGGTCCGGCAAGAGCACGCTGCTGCACATTCTCGGTGGGCTGGACACATTGACCGCCGGCGAGGTGGAAGTGGATGGTCGCGTGCTGTCGAAGCTCTCCGACGCCGAGCGCGGCCGCGTGCGCAACCGCTCGCTGGGCTTCATCTACCAGTTTCACCACCTGCTGCCCGAGTTCACCGCGCTGGAGAACGTGTGCATGCCGCTGCTGATCCGCGGTACCTCAATTGCCGAGGCGCAGCGGCAGGCGATCGCGCTGCTGGACCGCGTCGGGCTCGGCGCGCGCACCCACCACAAGCCATCGGAGCTTTCCGGCGGCGAGCGCCAGCGCTGTGCGGTGGCGCGGGCGCTGGTGACCCGGCCGGCCTGCGTGCTCGGCGACGAGCCCACCGGCAATCTCGATGAGGCGAACGCCGCCCAGGTCTACGCGCTGATGCTGGAACTCAACCGCGAGATCGGCACCAGCTTCATCCTTGTCACGCACGATCCGCACCTGGCCGCGAAGATGGATCGCACTCTGGTGCTGCATAACGGCGTGCTGCAGGACGCCGTGCCGGCCTGAGCCTCGTCGCCGCCAAAGAGCGGCGTGCGCCTACAGTACTTTCAGCGTCGCCGACGCCGCCCACGCGCTAGGCTCGAAAGCTTCCAGGACGGAACGGGCGACGCGGCATGGCGCGACACGGGGCGATCACGGCGGCGCTGGCCTTGCTGGCCGGTGTGTTGCTGGTGCAGGCGTGGCCGCGCCTGCCGTCGACGTGGATCTGCGTGCCGCTCGTCGTGCTGGCGCTGGCCTGGGCATGGCGTTGTCCGCGCTGGCGCTGGCTGTGCTGGTTGCCGCTCGGCATCGCCTGGGCGTTGTGGTGCGGCACGCAGGCGATGCAGGCACGCTTGCCGCGCGCACTGGAGGGCCGCGACGTGCTGGTCGTCGGCAGTCTCGACGGCTTGCCGCAGGCACGCACCGATGCCAGCCGCTTCACCCTGCGGGTCGAGAACGCCCAGCTGGACGGCAAGCCGCTGGCCTTGCGCGGCCTGGTCACGGTGTCGTGGTACGAAGGCGCGCCGCCGCTGGCGCCGTGCACGCGCTGGCGCCTGCTGCTGCGCCTGAAGCGTCCGCGCGCGCTGCTCGATCCGGGCAGCGCCGACAGCGAACGCTCGGCGCTGGAACGCGGCATCGTCGCCACCGGCTACGTGCGCGAGGACGAGGACAACCGCCGCCTGTCCGGCCCGCGCTGGTGCGTGGATGGCGCGCGCGCGGCGATCGCCCGCGGCATTGCTGCGCGGGTACGCGACCCGCACGATGCCGCCTTGCTGCGCGCCTTCGCGGTCGGCGACACGCGCGGCCTGAGCCAGAATGACTGGGCGGTGGCGCGGGCGAACGGCGTCTCGCATCTGATTGCGATCTCCGGCTTCCACGTCGGCGTGGCGGCGGTGTTCGGTGTGTGGCTGGCCTGGCTGGCCTACGCGCTGTGGCCGCCGCTGGCGCTGCGCCTGCCACGGCTGCAGGCCCAGGCCGCCGCGGCCCTGTTGATCGCCGTGGTCTACAGCGCGCTGGCCGGCTTCGGACTGCCCACCGTGCGCACGTTGCTGATGATCGCTGTGGTGGCGCTGGCGCGTTGCAGTCGGCGCGGCAACAGCGGTGCGCAGTCACTGGCGCTGGCGCTGATCGCGATCCTGCTGGCCGATCCGCTGGCGGTGCTGGCGGCGGGGTTCTGGTTGTCCTTCGTCGGCGTGGCGTTCCTGATCCTCTGCCTGCAGGCTCAAGGCCGCGGCTGGCGGGCCTTTCTGCACGAACTTGGCGCCGGCCAGTTGCTGATGACCGTGGCGCTGCTGCCGCTGACCCTGTGGTTCTTCGGCCAGGCGTCGCTGGTCGGCGCGCTGTCCAACCTGGTGGCGGTGCCGCTGGTGAGTTTCGTGATCGTGCCGTGCGCGCTGTTCGGCATGCTGCTGTTGCTGCTGTGTCCGCCGCTGGCCGCGCCGGTGCTGTGGCTGGCTGCGCGGATCGCCCACGCGCAGTGGTGGCTGTTCGAGCGCATGGCCACCTGGCCGGGCGCGCACTGGTACCTGCCGACGGTGCAGCTCCATGCGCTGTTGCTGGCCGTGCTCGGTGCGCTGTGGATGTTCATGCCGCGTGGGGTGCCGCTGCGCTGGCTCGGTGTCGTGCTGTTCCTGCCGTTGCTGTTGCCGCCGCGCAGCGCGCCGGCCGAGGGCGCGTTCCGGCTGTGGGTGCTCGACGTGGGGCAGGGGCTGGCGGTGCTGGTGCGCACGCGCGACCACCTGCTGGTGTACGACACCGGCGCGCGTTATCCCTCCGGTTTCGACCTCGGCGAGGCGGTGGTGGTGCCAGCCATCCACGCGCTGGGCCTGCCGCGGGTGGATACCTTGATGATCAGCCACGGCGATAACGATCACGCCGGTGGCGCGCAGACGGTGGCCGAGGCGTTTCCGCAGGCGCGCCGGCTGGCCGGCGAGCCCAGCCGCGTGCGCGTGCCCATGCAGCAGTGCGTGGCCGGACAGGCGTGGCAATGGGATGGCGTGCGCTTCCGCGTGCTGAGCCCGTTGCCGGGCGACGGCGACCGCGACAACGACAGCTCCTGCGTGCTGCTGGTCGAGGGGCGCGGCGGGCGGGTGCTGCTGCCCGGCGACATCAGCTCGAAGACGGAACCGGCCGTGGCCGCAGCGGTGGGGAGCGGCTCGCCGCCGGTGCTGGTGGTGCCGCATCATGGCAGCAAGACGTCGTCCAGTGCGGCTTTCATCGCGGCGTTGAAGCCGTCGTTGGCGCTGGTGTCCGCCGGCTGGCGCAACCGCTTCGGGCATCCGCGCGCGGAAGTCCTGGCGCGCTACGCCGCGGCGGGCGTACCGTTGTTCAACACCGCCATGGAGGGCGCGCTGGAGGTGCAATTCCCCGCCGACGGCACGCCGCGACGGCAGCCGGGCTGGCGCCGGCAGCAGCCCCGCTACTGGCGCGAGTAGCATGGTGCGACGCCGGGATTGCCACGCCTGCCGCAGTACGCGCGAACGACGCTGCTATCATGCGCGCTTCCCCGGAGCGTGGTGCGGCGAGGACTGAAGGTGCTTGATATCCTGATCGCGGGCGGCTGGGCGATGGTGCCCATCCTGATCTGTTCGGCGGTCGCCCTGGCGATCGTGCTGGAGCGTTGGTGGACGTTGCGCCGCAGCGCGGTGCTGCCGCCGGGGCTGGGCGACGAGGTACGCCAGTGGGCGCGCTCCGGCCAGCTCGATCCCGGCCATCTGGAAGCCCTTTCCAACGGCTCGCCGCTGGGCGAGTTGCTGGCCGCCGCGCTGGCGGTACGGCGGCAACCGCGCGAGATCATCAAGGAGCGCATCGAGGACACCGGCCGCCACGTGGTGCACCGGATGGAGCGCTACCTCAACACGCTGGGCACGATTGCCCTGATCGGCCCGCTGCTGGGCCTGTTCGGCACCGTGATCGGCCTGATCCGCATGTTCATGGAGGTGATGGGCGGCGGCATCGGCGACCCGGCACGCATGGCTGGCGGCATCGGCGAGGCGCTGATCTGCACCGCCTCCGGCCTGACCGTGGCGATCCCCGCCTACGTGCTGCACCGCTACTTCCGCTCGCGCGTGGCCGGCTACTGCGTGCTGATGGAAAAGCAGGCCACCGCCTTGCTGGACGACCTGACCCTGGCCGCGCCGGCACCCGCCACGCGCGCACGCCGCGCGACGGCGCCGGTCGCGCCGAGCGCGGGCTGAGGCAGCGGCGATGCGCATCGGCAACGACCGCCGCGGAGACGATTTCGAGATCAACGTGATCCCGTTGATCGACGTGCTGCTGACCCTGCTGATGTTCTTCGTGCTCACCAGCACCTTCGTGCAGCATTCGCGGCTGAAGGTGACGCTGCCGCAGGCCAGCGTGCAGGAGCGCGACATGAACGCGTCGGCGCTGACCATCATGATCGATCGTGACGGCCGCTTTTTCGTCGGCAGCGACGAGGTGATGGGGGAGGGCATCGAGGCGCTCAAGCAGACCATCGCGCGCAATGCCGGCGACAGCCGCGACCAGGCGGTGACGATCCGCGCCGACGCCATGACCCCGAACCAGAACGTGGTGACCGCGATGGATGCGCTCGGCCAGCTCGGCTTCACCCGCCTCTCGATCGCCACGACGCCAAGCAAGCCAGGCACCGCGCAATGAACACGGCCCAGGCGACCGCGGCAGACGCGGGCAGCTGGCCTACCTACAAACGCCTGCTCGGCTACACGCGGCGCTACTGGGCGATCGCTCTGGTGGCCTTCGTCGGCATGCTGGCCGACGGCGGCGGGTTGGCGCTGTTCACCGGCCTGATCAAGCCGATGATCGACAACCTGTTCGCGCAGAAGGACCCGTACCTGATTTTCTGGATGCCGATCTGGATCATCGCGATCTTCCTGGTGCGTTCGCTGGGCACCTTCGTCAGCGATTACGGCATCTCCTACATCGGGCGGCACGTGGTGCAGGCGCTGCAGCTGGAAGTGTTCGCCGCCTATCTGAAACTGCCGGCGCCATATTTCGGCAGCGAGCCGTCCGGCCAGCAAATCTCGCGCATCACCTACACCAGCGAGCAGGTCGCCGCCGCGTCCAGCAGTGCGGCGAAGATCGCCATCACCGACGGCTTCACCGTGATCGCGATGCTGTTCGTGATGCTGTACTACAGCCCCTACCTGACGCTGTCGCTGCTGGTGATGGTGCCGGCGATCGCGCTGGTGGCCACCGTGGTGGCGCGGCGTTACCGCCAGATCAGCCGGCGCATCCAGGGCAGCATGGGTTCGGTCACCGGCACGGTGGAGGAGTCCGTGGGTGCGCATCGCGAAGTGCGCGTGTACGGCGGCCAGGCGCACGAGGCCGAGCGTTTCGACCAGATCACCCGGCACACGCGGCGGCTCAACCTCAAGATCGCCGCCACCAATGCGGCGTCGAGCTCCACCGTGCAGCTGGTGGCGGCCAGTGCGCTGGCCGCGCTGGTGTTTCTCGGCACCCGCCCGCAGGTGCTGGTCAACATGACGCCCGGCGTGTTCTTCGCCGTGCTCACCGCAATGGGCACCATGCTGCCGTCGCTGAAGCGCCTCACCAACGTGCAGGCGAACATCCAGCGCGGGCTGTCGGCGGCCGAGGACATCTTCGCGGTGATCGACCTGCCGCCGGAGCGCGATGCCGGCACGCTGGAGCTGGAGCGCAGTCGCGGCGACCTGCATTTCGTCGACGTCGGCCTGACCTATCCGCGCAGCCAGGCGCCCGCCCTGCAGGAGGTCAATCTCGATTGCGCACCCGGCACGGTCACTGCGCTGGTCGGGCGCTCGGGCAGCGGCAAGAGCAGCCTGGTCAGCCTGCTGCCGCGCTTCAATGTGCCAGACACCGGCCGGATCCTGCTCGACGGCGAGGACTGCCGCAGCTACACGCTGGCCTCGTTGCGCAGACAGATCGCCTGGGTCGGCCAGAGCGTGGTGCTGTTCAACGACACCGTGGCCAACAACATCGCCTACGGCGAGCTGGCCGGCGCCAGCGAGGCGGAGATCGTCGCCGCGGCCGAGGCGGCCAATGCGATGGAGTTCATCGCGCGCATGCCGCACGGCATCCACACGCCGATCGGGCAGAGCGGCAACCTGCTCTCCGGCGGCCAGCGCCAGCGCATCGCGATCGCGCGGGCGATCCTCAAGAACGCGCCGATCCTGGTGCTGGACGAAGCCACCAGCGCGCTGGATACCGAGTCCGAACGACTGATCCAGCAGGCGCTGACGCGGCTGATGAAGGACCGCACCACGCTGGTGATCGCCCATCGCCTGTCCACGGTGGAAGGCGCCGACCAGATCGCGGTGATGGACCAGGGCCGCATCGTCGAGCGTGGCACCCACGCCGAACTGCTCGCGCTGGACGGGCAGTACGCCGCACTGCACCGCATGCAGTTCCACGACGCCGCGGCTGTGGCGGCCGGCGGCTGAGAGGCCGGCCATGGCGCTGCTCGATACGCTCTCGACAGTCTGGTACGGCGGCGGCCGCGCGCCGTGGTGGACGTGGCCGCTGGCTGTACTTTACGGCGGCGTGATCCGCTTGCGTCGCGCGCTGTACCGCATCGGCTGGCTACGCCGCGAGCGCCTGCCGGTACCGGTGGTGGTCATCGGCAATCTCACCGCTGGCGGCACCGGCAAGACGCCGCTGACGATTGCCGTTGCGGCCAACTTGCGCGAACACGGCTATCGACCCGGCGTGGTCAGTCGCGGCCACGGCGGATCGCAACGCGAGCCGCTGCTGCTCGGCGAGGCTCCGGACCCGCGGCAGGTCGGCGACGAACCCTGCCTGATCCGCGCCAGCGGCACGCCGGTGGCGATCGGGCGCGAGCGTCCCGCGGCAGCGCGGCTGCTGCTCGACGCCGGCTGCGACGTGGTGGTGGCCGACGACGGTCTGCAGCACTACGCGCTGGCGCGCGACGTGGAGATTTGCGTGATCGACGGCGCCCGCCGTTTCGGCAATGGTCATCTGTTGCCGGCCGGCCCGTTGCGCGAGCCGCTGGACCGGCTGCGCAGCGTGGACTTGCTCGTGTGCAACGGTGGCATTGCCGAAGCCGGCGAGTACCCGATGCGGTTGCGCGGCGATGAGGCGGTGGCGCTGGAAGGCGGCGGGCGACGGGCGCTGGCCAGCTTCGCCACCCGGCCGGCACATGTGGTGGCGGCCATCGGCAACCCGCGGCGCTTCTTCGACAGCCTGCGCGCCGCCGGCATCGAGGTGATCGAGCATGCCTTTGCCGACCACCATGCGTTCAGCGCGGACGAGCTGGATTTCGCGGACGGCCTGCCGCTGTTGATGACCGACAAGGATGCGGTCAAGTGCCGGTCGTTCGCGCAGCCACACTGGTGGCGCGTGCCGGTGCAGGCGGAATTGCCGCCGGCCTTCCATGCCGCCTTGCGCGAACGCCTCGCGCGGCAGTGACCCGAGGAACCCTAGCGTGACGATTCCCTAGGGCTGGGCGCTCGCCACACGCTGCGCGGGTTTGCGCCGCGACACCGCCTCGCCAGCCACGTACACCCGCCGCGCCAGGTTGCCGCCGATCCAGTAGCACAGTTCCGCCGGCTGGCGCGCATTCCAGATCACCACGTCGGCGCGCTGGCCAGCCGCCAGCGTGCCGCGATCGAACAGACCCAGCGCGCGCGCGGCGTTGACGGTCACGCCGCGCAGCGCTTCTTCCGGGGTCAGCCGGAACAGCGTGCAGGCCATGCCCGCCGCCATGCGCAGCGACAGCAGCGGCGAGGTGCCGGGGTTGCAATCGGTGGCCACCGCCAGCGGCACGCGTTGTTCGCGCAGCAGGCCGATCGGCGGCAAGCGGGTTTCGCGCAAGGCGTAGAACGCGCCCGGCAGCAGCACGGCGACGGTGCCGGCGGCGGCCATGGCGCGCACGCCCGCCTCGCCCAGGTGCTCCAGGTGATCGGCTGACAGCCCGCCGAACTCGGCGACCAGTTCGGCGCCGTGCTGGTCGGACAACTGCTCGGCGTGCAGCTTGACCGGCAGGCCGAGGTCGCGCGCCCGCTCGAACAGGCGATGGATTTCCGCGGGGCTGAAGCCGATGCCCTCGCAGAAGCCGTCGACCGCGTCGATCAGGCCTTCGCCCGCCAGCGCCGGCAGCATCTCGTCGCAGACCAGCGTCACGTAGTCGGCGCGTCGATCCTTGAACTCCGCCGGCAGCGCGTGCAGGCCGAGGAAACTGGTGCGCACGCTGATGCCCAGCTCGCGGCCAAGCCGGCGCGCCACGCGCAGCATGCGCCGTTCGCTGTCGAGCTCCAGGCCGTAACCGGACTTGATCTCCAGCGTGGTCACGCCATCGACGAGCAGCATGCGGGCGCGCGGCAGCGCCTGCGCGTAGAGCTGCTCTTCGCTGGCGGCACGGGTGGCCTTGACGGTGGAGGCGATGCCGCCGCCGGCGCGGGCGATCTCTTCGTAACTGGCACCGTTCAGGCGCAGGTCGAACTCGTCGGCACGATCACCGCCGAACACCAGGTGGGTGTGGCAGTCGATCAGGCCGGGGGTGACCAGCGCGCCATCCAGCGATTCCACTTCGTTGGCCAATGCCTTGGGTGCGTCCGGCAACTCGCCCATGCGGCCAGCCCAGGCGATGCGCCCGTGCTGCATGCCGATCGCCGCCTGCTCGACCAGACCGTACGGGGTGTCGCCGGCGAACGTCGCCAGGGTGGCGTTCAACAGCAGGCGGTCCCAGCGTGGTTCACTCATGTTCGGCTCCGGTGGATGGCGTGATTATCCCGTAGGAGCGCACCCTGTGCGCGATGCTCTTCGTTACGTGACGAAAGAGCATCGCGCACAGGGTGCGCTCCTACAAGAAAGCGCGCGTCGTCGGCGGTTCTACGGCGCGCCGGGCGTTGGCCGCCAGCGGGTTTCGTAGAGATCGAAGCGGCGGTCCTTGAGGTTGGTCACCGCGCCGGCGTTGCGCGCGCGGGCCAGGGTGGCCAGGTGCAGGTCGGCGAACAGCACGGTCTCGATGTTCGGCGTGGAGTCGGCCGCGATGCCGTCGCGGGCGAAACCGAAGTCGCTGGGCGTGAGGATGCAGCTCTGGCCGTACTGGATGTCGAAGTTGTTGACCCCGGGCAGGTTGCCCACGTTGCCGGACAGCACCACGTAGCACTGGTTCTCGATCGCCCGCGCCTGCGCACAGTAGCGCACGCGCAGGTAGCCTTCGCGCACGTCGGTGCAGAACGGCACGAACAGGATCAGCGCGCCCTGGTCGACGAGGTGGCGCGCCACCTCGGGGAACTCCGCGTCGTAGCAGATCATCACGCCGATCGGGCCGCAGTCGGTCGGCACGGTGGCCGCGCCGTCGCCGCCGGCGATGTTCCACACGTTGCGTTCGCTCGGTGTCGGGTGCAGCTTCTCGCGCTCGTGCAGCGAGCCGTCGCGCAGGCACACGTAGCAGACGTTGTGGATGTCGCCGTTGGCCTGCTCGGTCGGGTGCGTGCCGGCGATGATGTTGATGTTGTAATGGACGGCCAGACGGCTGAACAACTCCTTCACCTGCGGCGTGTAGTGGCTGAGCTTGCGGATCGACTCCACCGGCGACAGCTCGGTGTTCTCGATCGACAGCAATTGCAGCGTGATCAGCTCGGGGAAGGTGACGAAATCGGCGTTGTAGTCGGCGGCGATGTCGGTGAAGTACTCGACCTGGGTGGCGAACTCCTCGAACGAGGCGATCCGCCGCTGCTGATACTGCACCGACGCCACCCGCACCGCGTCGGGCAGGCGCTGCGGCGAGGGGATCGAGGGCGTGTCGGGCTGGTTCAGCAGTTGCGGGTTGCGCCAGACCAGATGCGCGGCGTAGCCCAGCGATTCGTGGTCGGAGGGCACGTACTCGCGCAGCAGGCCGACCACCTCGAAATCGTTGGAGAGCTGGAAGCTCAGCGTGGGGTCGCGCCGCCGGCCTTCGGTCACCGCCTGCACGTAGGCCTCGGCGCTGCCGTAGCGCGCGATGTTCTTCGCCAGTCCCGGGATGCGTCCGCCGAACACGATGCCGCGCAGCTTGAGGTTCATGCACAGGCGCTTGCGCGCGCGGTACAGCCGCTGGCCGATGCGCATGCCGCGGTAGTCCGGGTGCACCACCACCTCCATGCCGTACAGCCAGTTGCCGTCCGGCTTGTGGCGCGAGGCCATGCCGCCGCCGGTGATCTGCATCCAGGTGTGCGATGCGAGCGCGGTGGCCTCGTCGATGCGGAAGGTGGCGCAGTAGCCGACGATGCTCCCTTCGTACTCGACCACGAACTGGCCTTCCGGGAAGTGCGTCTGCTGTGAGCGCAGCATCTCGGCCGAGTGGCCCCATTCCGGGCTGTAGACCCGTCCGGTGAGCTCCACCAAGTGTGGTACGTCGGCGGGCTGTGCCTGGCGCACCAGCAACCGTGGGGTGTTTTCGCTGGATTTGCCTGCCATGCCGGGAATTATGCATGGGTGCGTCGAGACTCGGGTGAAGGCGCGGCAAAGGCACGGTTACACTGGCGGCCATCGCCACGGAGACCCTCGATGAACGAACCCAGCCGCAGCACCAGTTACCGGGCCGGACGGTTGTGGGGCAGCGACGGCTGGCGGCGCGACGCCAGCTTCGCCGTAGACGCCGGGGGCGCGTTGGTCGACGCGGGCGACGGCGTCGAGTCGATCGGCCAATGGGTGCTGCCCGGCCTGCCGAACCTCCATTCCCATGCGTTCCAGCGCGCGATGGCCGGCCTGGCCGAACGCCGGGGAAGGGCGGACGACAGCTTCTGGAGCTGGCGCGAGGCGATGTACGGCTTCGCTGCGGTGATCGACCCGGAATCGCTGCAGGCGATCGCCGCGCAGCTCTATGTCGAGATGCTCAAGGCCGGTTACACCCGCGTGTGCGAGTTCCACTACCTGCACCACCGGACCGACGGCACGCCGTACGCGCAGGCCGAGGCGATGTCGCTGGCGCTGGTCGAGGCCGCGCGCGAGGCCGGCATCGGCCTGACCCTGCTGCCGGTGCTGTACATGAGCGGCGGCTTCGACGGCCGCCCGCTGGGCGAACGGCAGCGGCGCTTCGGCCATGACGTGGACACTTACCTGCGCCTGCTCGACACGTTGCACGCGCACGCGGATGACGACCTGCGCATCGGCACCGCGCTGCATTCGCTGCGCGCCGTGCCGGAGGCGGCGTTGCGCGAGGTGCTGGCCAGTCCACGGGTCCGCACCGGGCCGATCCACATCCACATCGCCGAGCAGATTGGCGAGGTGCAGGATTGCCTGGCCATCCGTGGCGCGCGCCCGGTCGAGTGGCTGTTCGACCACGCCGAGGTCGATGCGCGCTGGTGCCTGGTGCATGCCACCCACCTGACCGAGGCGGAGACCGCGCGGATCGCCGGCAGCGGCGCGGTGGCCGGCCTGTGCCCGACCACCGAGGCGAACCTCGGCGACGGCCTGTTTCCGCTGGCGGCCTATCTCGATGCCGGCGGCACGTTCGGCATCGGCTCGGATTCGCACATTTCCATTTCGCCGGTGGAAGAGCTGCGCTGGCTCGAATACGGCCAGCGCCTGTTCACCCGCCGCCGCAACATCGCCGCCCGCCAGCCCGGCGCCAGCGTGGGCGAAACGTTGTGGCGCGGCGCGCTGGCCGGCGGCGCCCGCGCCAGCGGCCTGCCGATTGGCGAACTGCGCGCCGGTGCGCGCGCCGACCTGATCGTGCTGGACGACAACTCGCCGCTGCTCGCCGCACGCGACGAGGCATCCGTGCTCGACAGCTGGCTGTTCGCCGGCAACACGCCGCTGGTGCGCGACGTGATGGTCGGTGGCCGCTGGCAGGTACGCGGTTTCCGCCATCGCGACGAGGAGCGCATCGCGCAGCGTTATCGACGCGTCGTCGACTCGCTCTGAATTTGCCCGAGGTCATGAACCCGCCCGTCTGCCCCGGCTAGCCTGAACGCCATCGCCGCCTTCGGGCGGTTGCCGGGCGGAGCGCCTGCATGGCCGTGACCACGCCGTTGCCCGCCGCGGAGGCGGTGTTCCGCGCCCGCGGCCTGACCAAGACCTACCGCATGGGCGAGGTCGAGGTGCATGCCCTGCGCGGGGTCGATCTGGACCTGTTCCGCGGCGAGTTCGTGGTGCTGCTGGGGCCCTCGGGCAGCGGCAAGTCGACCCTGCTGAACATCCTGGGCGGGCTCGACGCGCCCAGCGCCGGCGAGGTCTGGTACGAGGGACATCATCTGACCGGCGCCAGCGAGCGCGAGCTGACGCTGTTCCGCCGCGAGCACGTCGGCTTCGTGTTCCAGTTCTACAACCTCATTCCCAGCCTTACCGCGCGCGAGAACGTGGCGATCGTCACCGAGATCGCCGAGCAGCCGATGACGCCGGAGGAGGCGCTGGCGCGGGTGGACCTGGCCGACCGCATGGACCACTTCCCGGCGCAGCTGTCCGGCGGCCAGCAGCAGCGGGTGGCGATCGCCCGCGCGATCGCCAAGCGGCCGGCGGTGCTGCTGTGCGACGAGCCCACCGGCGCGCTCGACTCGGCCACCGGCGTGCGCGTGCTGGAGGCACTGGAACGGGTCAACGCGGAGCTGGGCACCACCACGGTGGTGATCACCCACAACGCGGACATCGCGCGCATGGCGCATCGCGTGCTGTACCTGGGCGACGGCCGCATCGTGCGCGAGGAGCGCCCGGCGCAGCGCACGCCGGCGAAGGAGCTGCACTGGTGAGCGCGCTGACGCGCAAGGCATGGCGCGACCTGTGGCACCTGCGCGGGCAGGCGCTGGCGATCGCGCTGGTGATCGCCGGCGGCGTCGCCACGCTGGTGATGTCGCAGTCCACCTACGAATCGCTCACCGCGACGCGCGAGCAGTTCTACCGCCAGGCGGCGCTGGCCGACCTGTGGGCGCCGCTGGCGCGCGCGCCGGATACCCTGCTGGCGCATCTGGCGGCGCTGCCCGGCGTGCAGACCGTGCAGGCGCGGCTGGTGGCGCTGGGCACGCTGGGCGTGCCCGGCTTCGACGAGCCGGTGCGCGCCGAGGTGGTGTCGCTGCCGCTGGAAGGCGGCCAGCCGCTGCTCAACCGGGTGCAGCTACGCAGCGGCCGCCTGCCCGATGCGGAGCTGGACAACGAGGTGGTGGTGGGCGAGGCGTTCGCCGCGGCGCACGCCCTGCGCGTCGGCGACCGCCTGCGGATGACGCTGCGCGGACGCCAGCGCTGGCTGCGCGTGGTCGGCGTGGGCACCTCGCCGGAATACGTCTACCAGAGTCCGCCGGGTGCGGTCTTTCCCGACTTCAAGCGCTATGCCGTGCTGTGGATGAACCGCCACGCGATGGAGAAGGCGCTCGACATGGACGGCGCGTTCAACAACGTGGCGCTGCGCCTGCTACCGGCGGCGCGGCCGGCCGCGGTGATCGCCGGGCTGGACGGCGCGCTGGCGCGCTACGGCGGCGTCGGCGCCTACGGTCGCCACGAGCAGACCTCGGCCCGCTACCTGGAAGAGGAGATGCGCCAGCTGCGGACCATGGCGCGGCTGTTCCCGGCGATCTTCCTGGGCGTGGCCGCGTTTTTGCTGCACGTGGTGCTGATGCGCCTGGTCGGCACGCAGCGCGAGCAGATCGGCGTGCTCAAGGCGTTCGGCTACAGCCACCGTGCCCTGGCGGTGCACTACCTGGGCATGGCCGCGGTGATCGCGCTGCTCGGTGCCTTGCTGGGCATCGCGCTCGGCGCCGGGATGGGGCGCTGGCTGGCGCATGTCTACCAGGGCATCTACCGCTTCCCGTTCCTCGCCTGGCGGCTGAGCCCCGCGGCGATCGCCACCGGGACCGCGGTCAGCCTGGCCGCCGCCGCGGCCGGTGCGCTGATGGCGCTGCGCGCGGCCGCCAGCCTGCCGCCGGCCGAGGCGATGCGCGCCCCGGCGCCGCCGCGTTTCGGCCCCACCTTGATCGAGCGGCTGGGCCTGCAGCGCTGGCTGTCGCAGCCGGCGCGGATGATCCTGCGCGACCTCGAGCGCCGCCCCGGCCGCGCCGTGTTCACCGTGCTCGGGCTGGCGCTGGCGTGTGCGGTGATCATGGTCGGCCGCTTCCAGGGTGATGCGGTCGGCTACATGGTCGATACCCAGCTCAGCATCGCCCAGCACCATGACCTGGCGGTGAGCTTCATCGAGCCGGCGCCGCGCCGGGTGCTGTTCGAACTGGCCGCGCTGCCCGGCGTGCGCGAGGCCGAGCCGATCCGCACCGCGCCGGTGCGGCTGGTCCACGGGCTGCGCAGCTATCGCACGGTGATCGAGGGGCTGCCGCCCGCGGCGCGCCTGCGCCGGCCGCTGGATGCCCGGCTCGGCGTGATCATGCTGCCGGCCGATGGCGTGCTGCTGACCGACTACCTGCAGCGCATGCTGGCGCTCGAGCCCGGCGACACGGTCGAGGTGCAGGCCCTGCAGGGGCACCGCCATGTGCGCGACGTGCGCGTGGCGGGTTTCGTGAACGAGACGATCGGGGCGCAGGGCTACATGGACCTGGACGCGCTGAACCGGCTGCTCGGCGACGGCGACGTGGTTTCCGGCGTGCTGCTCGGCGTGCTGCCCGGCGCCGAAGCGGACGTCTATGCGCGGCTGGACCGCCGCCCGTGGGTGGCCGGCATCAGCTCGCGGCTGGCCGCGGTGCGCAGCTTCTACGCCACCATGGGCGAGAGCCTGCTGGTGTTCACCTGGGTGGCGGCGTTGCTCGGCGGGGTGATCAATTTCGGGCTGGTCTACAACGCGGCGCGGATCAGCCTGTCCGAGCGCGGCCGCGAGCTGGCCAGCCTGCGCGTGCTGGGCATGACCGAGGGCGAGGTGAGCACGCTGCTGCTGGGGCAGCTCGGCCTGCTGGTGGCGATCTCGTTGCCGTTCGGCTTCGCCGCGGGTTGGGGCCTGTGCTGGGTGATGGTGCAGGGCTTCCAGTCCGAGCTGTTCCGCATTCCCATCCGGCTGACCACCGCCACCTATGCGTTCGCCGGGCTGACCGTGCTCGGCGCCAGCGTGGTCTCCGCGCTGCTGGTGCACCGGCGCATCGCGCGGCTGGACCTGATCGCCGTACTGAAGACCCGCGAGTGAGAATTGCCCGATGAGCCTCAAGCGCCGCCACTGGATCGTTGCCGCCGTCGCGGTCGTCGCCATCGCCGCCGCGGCGTGGTGGGCGCTGCAGACCGCACCGCGCTCGCTCGACGTGGCGACGGTCACGCGCGGCCCGCTGGTGCAGCGCTTCGAGGAAGAGGGCCGCACCCAGCTGCCGCGGCGCTGGCTGCTGTCGGCGCCGATCGCCGGCACGCTGCGCCGGGTCGACCTGCTGCAGGGCGACGCGGTCAAGGCCGGGCAGGTGGTGGCGGTGATCGAACCGCTGCAGGGCGCCTTGCTGGACCCGGCCAACCGTACCCGCCTGCTGGCCGAGGAGCAGGCTGCGCAGGCCTCGATGCAGGCCGCACAGCAGCGGCTGGCGGCCGCCCAGGCCGATGCCGACCTGGCCGCGCGCGACGCCAACCGCATGCGCACGCTCGGCGCGTCCGGCGTGGTCAGCGTGGCCGCGCTCGACGAAGTCGAGGCGCGCCTGGCCCGCGCCCAGGCAGCGGCCGCGGCGGCGCAGGCCGAGCGCCGTGCGGCCGCGCAGCAGCGCGCGGCGCTGGCGGCGCTGCTGTCCGGACAGGGCCGCAGCGGCGGGCAGGTGGTCGAGCTGCGCGCGCCGATCGATGGCGTGGTCCTGCATCGTTTCCAGGAAAGCGCGGCGCCGGTGCAGGCCGGGCAGTCGCTGCTGGAACTGGGCGATCTGAACCAGCTCGAGGTGATGGTGCAGGCGCTGTCGCAGCAGGCGATCGCGCTGCGCCCGGGCTCGCCGGCGCGGATCCTGCGCTGGGGCGGCGCGGACGCGCTGCCGGCGCGGGTGACCCGGATCGAGCCGGGCGGTTTCACCAAGATCTCGGCGCTGGGCGTGGAGGAGCAGCGCACCCTGGTGTGGCTGGACATCACCGCGCCGCGCGCGCAGTGGGCGTCGCTGGGCGACGGCTACCGCGTCGAGGTGGAATTCGAGGTGGGGCGCCGCGCCGACGTGCTGCAGGTGCCGTCCAGCGCGCTGTTCCGCGACGGCCGGCGCTGGGCGGTGTACCGCGTGGCGGGCGGCCGCGCGCGGCTGGCGGCGGTCACCCCGGGCATGCAGGGCGACGGCGCGACGGAGATCGTGGCGGGCCTGCGCCAGGGCGAACGGGTGGTCGCCTATCCGGACGACCGCATCGTCGACGGGCTGCGCGTGCGCCCGCTGGCCGCGTCGCCGTGAAGGCACTGCGCCGCTCGCGGGGACCGGCCCGTGCGGTGGCTGAGCAATCGGTTTAGCCTGTGTCGGTGTTGCGGGTCGTCGACGACGGTTTTCCGAAACCACCAAGGGGGGAGTCTCATGCAAAGTTCTGCGGATCTGGGCAAGTTGCTGCTTCGTGTCGTGCTGGGCGTGCTGATCCTGTTCCATGGCGTGTCCAAGCTGATCCACGGGCCGGGTTACATCCTCGGCGTGGTGACCGGCGCCGGCCTGCCGTCGTTCATCGCCTATGGCGTGTACGTGGGCGAGGTGGTCGCGCCGCTGATGCTGCTGCTCGGTTACTGGACGCGGGTCGGCGGGCTGATCATCGTGATCAACATGCTGGTGGCGATCGGGCTGGTGCACATGGGCCAGCTTGCCACGCTGGCCGATACCGGCGGCTGGGCGCTGGAGCTGCAGGGGATGTACTTCGGCACCGCGCTGGCGATCATGCTGCTCGGCGCCGGCCGCTACAGCCTGGGTGGCAGCGGCGGCCGCTGGAATTGAGTCAGCTTCTGTCCGCCATTGATTGACCGGAACGCCCGCCTGCCACGGCGGGCGTTCCGCATGCACTCCCGCGGCCGTACCGGATGCTTCGCAGACGCAGCGCGATTTGTCACACTCGCGTTTTGCCCGATGGCGCCGCATGCGCACCCATGCCCTTGCCGCGGTGGGACTGGCGCTGTGCTCGGCGCTGTTCTTCACGCTCACCTACGTGCTCAACCGCAGCCTGGTCGCCGGCGGCGGGCATTGGGCGTGGGCGGTGATCCTGCGCTACCTGATCACGTTGCCGCTGCTGGCCGTGGTGCTGCCGCTGCAGGGCGGACTGGGCGAGTTGCCGCGCGAGCTGCGCCGGCATGCGCGGCCGTGGCTGCTGTGGAGCGGCGTGGGTTTCGTGCTGTTCGGCGTGCCGCTGACCTGGGCGGCCAGCAGCGGGCCGTCGTGGCTGGTTGCCGGCAGTTTCCAGACCACCGTGCTGGCCGGGCCGCTGCTGGCACCGCTGATCTATCGCGACGAGCGGCGCCGGCTGGCCTGGCGCACGCTCGCGCTCGGCGCGCTGATCGTGGCCGGCGTGTTCGCGCTGCAATGGGGCCATGCGCAGGGCCACTTGCGCGCCGGCGACTGGCTGGCGATCGGCGCGGTTGTGCTGTCCGCGTTCGCCTATCCGCTCGGCAACCGCAAGCTGCTGCTGCACCTGGAACAGTGCGGCACGCGGCTGAACGCGGTGCAGCGGGTGTTCGGCATGACGCTGTGCAGCTGGCCGCTGTGGCTGGCGTTCGCGCTGGTTGCGTGGTTCACCGTCGGTCCGCCGGGCTTGCGCGAGGCGCTGCTGGCCGGCGGCGTGGCGCTGTCCTCCGGCACCATCGCCACGATCCTGTTCTTCCGCGCCACCGACATGGTGCGCCGCGAGCCGACCGCGCTGGCCGCGGTGGAGGCGATGCAGGCGGCCGAGCTGCTGTTCGCCACGCTGCTCGGCGTGCTGTTGCTCGGCGAGGCGTGGCCGCACGGCTACGCCGCGTTCGGCGCGCTGGCGATCATCGTCGGCATCGCGCTGTTCGGCTGGGTCAGCGGGCGCGGCGCGGCCGGGCATGACGAGGCCGTGCGCGCGTTGCGCGGCGACCGCAGTGCCTGAAAGACATGACTGCCGGCACGTGCAGGCATCGTGGCGATAGCGTATCCCGGAACGCTCCGGACCGCCTGCAGGAGAAGCCCGTGCCGACAGTCATCCCTCCTTCGCCGCGACGTGCCGTTCTCTACGGCGGCTTCGTCGCCGGTTCGCTCGACGTCCTTGTCGCGGCGCTGATCAACCAGGTCGATCCGCTCGTCATCCTGCGCGCGATCGCCAGCGGCCTGCTCGGCCGCGCGGCGTTCGCCGGCGGGTTGCCGGTGTCGCTGCTGGGGCTGCTGCTGCAATGGGCGATGTCGCTGCTGATCGCGGCGATCTTCGTCGGCGCCGCACAGCGCCTCGCGTGGATGCGGCAACGCTGGATCCTCGCGGGCCTCGCCTGCGGCGTGGTGGTGTTCGTGGTGATGGAGTTCGTGGTGGTGCCGCTGTCGGCCGCGAACAATCCGCACTTCACCGCGCTGTCGCTGCTCGAGAACGTGCTGGCGATGCTGCTGTACGGCCTGATCATCGCGTTCTTCGCGCGGCGGGTGCGGGGCGCAATGCACTGAGTTTCCGCGCGGGCGGCGGACCGGGCTCCAGCCGTTCGCGCATGAAGTCGATGAAGGCGCGCAGCTTTGGCGGCACCTGCTGGCGGCTGGGGTAGTACAGGTAGAAGCCTTCGTACGGTGGCAGCCAGTTGTCCAGTACGGTCTCCAGTCGTCCAGCGGCGATGTGGTCGCGCACCATCGGTTCCAGCAGGTGGGCCAGCAGCAGGCCGTCGTTGGCGGCGCGCACCACCGGTGCGGTGTCATTGGCAGTGAGCGGCCCGTCCACCTCCATCTCGAACCAGCGTCCCCGTTGCGGCCCGGTCGGGTGGGCGAACTCCCAGCGATAGATCGCGCCGCTACCCACGAAGCGGAAGCGGGCGCAGGCGTGCTGCTGAAGTTCGCGCGGATGGCGCGGCCTGCCGTGCCGGGCGAAGTACGCTGGCGCACCCACCACGACCGAGCGCAGCGGGCCGCCCAGCGGTACGGCCACCACGTCGCTGGCCAGTCGCTCGCCGAGGCGGATGCCGGCGTCGATGCCGTCGGCGACCAGGTCAGTGAGCGAGCTGTCGGCGACGATGTCGAGCTTCACCGCAGGCCACATGCGGATGAACTCGGCCAGGTGCGGCAGTATCAGATAGTCGAGAAAGCTGCGCGACAGCGTGATGCGCAGCGTGCCCGCCGGCCGGTCGCCATGCTGGCGCAGCGCCTCGACGGCGCCGTCGATCTCGGCCAGCGCCGGTGCGATGCGGACCAGGAACTGACGGCCGGCTTCGGTCAGGCCGACCTTGCGGGTGCTCCGCTGCAGCAGGCGCACGCCGAGGCGCAGCTCCAGTTGCCGCAGCGTCTGGCTCAGCGCCGACGGGGTGACCTCCAGTTCGGCCGCGGCGCGGGTGAAGCTGCTATGCCGGGCAATCGCATGGAAGGCGCGCAGGGCAGGGGTGGGGTCGTGGCGCATTGATTAGTCCCACTACATGAAGCGTACAAAGAATCGGCATTTTTCTTGGCAATGGCAAGGCGCAGACTCGGTGCCGTTCCCTCCCCCCAAGGAAGCTCGCCATGACACTCGACCAGTACTACACCCTGGGCCGCTCCGGCCTGCGCGTCAGCCGGCTGGCACTCGGCACCATGACCTTCGGCGACGACTGGGGCTGGGGAGCGGCGGAAGGCGTCGCCCGCGCGATGTTCGATCGCTACCTCGCCGCCGGCGGCAACTTCATCGACACCGCCGACCTCTACACCGACGGCAGCAGCGAGCGCCTGCTGGGCAGGTTCATCGCCGACAGCGTCAGCCGCGACCGCGTGGTGCTCGCCACCAAGTTCAGCTACAACGCCGAACCGGGCAACCCGAACGCGGGCGGCAACGGCCGCAAGAACATCCTGCGTGCGGTGGAAGCTTCGCTGCGCCGCCTGCGCACCGACTACATCGACCTCTACCTGCTGCACACCTGGGACCGGATCACCCCGGCGGAGGAAGTACTGCAGACGCTGGACGACCTGGTCCGCGCCGGCAAGATCCGCCACGCCGGCCTGTCCGACGTGCCGGCGTGGTACGCCGCGCAGATCCAGACGCTGGCCCGTGCGCACCACCTGCATCCGCTGGTCAACCTGCAACTGCAGTACTCGCTGGCCGAGCGGAACATCGAGCGCGAGTACGTGCCGCTGGCGCAGGAGCTTGGCATGGGCATCACGGCATGGAGTCCGCTGGCGATGGGCCTGCTGTCCGGCAAGTACCGGCCCAGCGAGGCCGGCCACGACGGCGAGGGCGAAGGGAGGTTGCAGGTGGTCAAGTCGATGGGGCTGCCGTCGCTGGCGGACAAGTTCACGCCACGCAACTGGGCCATCGTCGGGGCGGTCGAGGAGGTGGCGCGCGAAAGCGGCCTCGGCATGGCGCAGGTGGCGATCCAGTGGGCGGCACGCCAGCCCGGGCTGGGCGCGGTGATCCTCGGTTCGCGCAACCTGGCGCAGTTCGAGGACAACCTCGGCACGCTCGACCGTCCGCTCTCCGAAGACGCGATGCGCCGGCTGGACGAGGTCTCCGCACTGCCTTCGCAGTTCCCCTACAGCTTCTTCGAGCCCGCGCAGCAGGCCGGCCTGCATGGCGGTGTAGGGGTAGGCGACAAACCACCCGGATATGTCTCGACCGTGTGGACAAACGCCGCGCCGCGCGCAGATTTCGCCCCCGCTTCGATGGTGGAGACCGCGCGATGACACCCCCGCATTACGGCCCGCCGATCACGCTGGCGCAGGCCCGCGCCGTAATGGCGGCCGCCGAGGCGGAGGCGCTCGCCCACGACTGGCCGATGGCGATTGCCATCGTCTGCAGCGGCGGTCATCTGGTGATGCTGCACGCGCTCGACCAGGTCCAGCACGGCAGCGTACCGGTGGCGCAGGACAAGGCCCGCACGGCGGTGAACTTTCGCCGCCCCGGCAAGGTGTTCGAAGACGCGGTAGCGTCCGGCGGCCTCGGCTGGCGTCTGCTCGGCATGTCCAATCTGTTGCCACTGGACGGTGGCTTGCCGCTGATCGTCGATGGCCGCGTGGTCGGCGCGATCGGCGTGTCCGGCATGCAGTCGACGCAGGACGCACAGGTAGCCGCCGCCGGCGTCGCGGCCATCGCGGTTCCGTCGTAGCCGGATGTCCTCGCGATGCGGCGCGAGGACGCTTCGATGCGTTTCGCGTACCGCCCACCGGTCGGCGGCGATGGATCGTCGTGCGCCACGGCTGACCGCTCTATGCTTGCGCGATGCAAACACTTCCAGACCAGGCAACGGCGCGCTTCATTCACCACGGCACAGCAGACTTCCGCCGCACCAATCTCGCGTTGTTCGCCGCGGGCTTCGCCACGTTCGGCCTGCTGTATTGCGTGCAGCCGCTGATGCCGGAGTTCAGTCGCCACTACGGGGTGAGCGAGGCGGGTGCGGCGCTGTCGCTGTCGCTGACCACCGGCGTGCTGGCGTTCGCGATGCTGTTCGCCGGCGCGCTGTCCGATGCATGGGGACGCAAGTCGCTGATGGTGGCGTCGCTGCTTGCCTCGGCGGTGCTGGTGCTGGTGACCGCGATGATGCCGGACTGGACCGCGCTGCTGGTGGTGCGCACGCTGCTGGGGCTGACTCTGAGCGGGCTGCCGGCGGTGGCGATGACCTACCTCAGCGAGGAGATGCACGTCGAATCGATCGGCCTGGGCATGGGCCTGTACATCAGCGGCAGTGCCGTCGGCGGCATGGGCGGACGGCTGATCACCGGCGTGCTGGCGGACTTCTTCGGCTGGCGCATCGGCGTGGCGGTGGTCGCGGTGATCGGCATCGCGGCCGCGCTGATCTTCTGGCGCATGCTGCCTGCCTCGCGGCATTTCACGGCGCAGCCGTTGCGCTGGCGCACGGTCGCGGGACGCTTCAACGGCATCTTCCGCGACCGCGGCCTGCCGTGGCTGTTCGTCGAGGGCTTCCTGTTGCTCGGCGCGTTCGTCACCGTCTACAACTATCTCGGCTACCGGCTGCTGGCGCCGCCGTACAACTTGAGCCAGGCAGTCGTGGGCCTGATCTTCGGCATCTATCTGGTGGGCACGTTCAGCTCGGCGTGGATGGGCCACCTGGCCGGCAAGCTGGGCCGGCGCAAGGTGCTGTGGACGGCGCTGGCGCTGATGCTGGCGGGGGTGGCGCTGACCCTGGCGCAACCGCTGTGGCTGGTGATGGCCGGCATCGTGGCGGTGACCTTCGGCTTCTTCGGCGGCCACTCGATCGTCAGCAGCTGGGTCGGTCGTCGCGCCGGCGCGGCGAAGGCGCAGGCCGCGTCGGTGTATCTGTTCTGCTACTACATGGGATCCAGCATCGCCGGTGCCAGCGGCGGCTTGTTCTACGCCACGTATGGCTGGACTGGCGTGGCGCTGTTCGTCGGCGTGCTCGTCTTGCTCGGCCTGCTGATCGCACTGTGGCTGTTCCGGCTGCCGCCGCTGATCAACGTGGCCACGGCGCCCACACCGATGAGCAGGGGCGCGATGGGGTGAAGGCCGGGAATAGGGAATAGGGAATAGGGAAAGCCGAAGCCAAAGCCAAAGCGTGTGCCCGCTCTTCCTATTCTCTATTCCCGATTCCCTATTCCCCGCCTTGACGCAACATCCCCTTCACCGCCTCGTAGTCGCCGTCATTCGCGGCGGCGGGCAGGCCGAGCAGATGCGTCATCAGCGGATAGACGTCCACATTGGAGAAGGCGGGGACTTTGGCGCCGGCGCGGAACGCCGGGCCGTGCGCGACGAAGATCGCCTGCATGGTGGGCTCGACATTGTCGTAGCCGTGGTTGCCGATGCTGGGTGGGTCCTCCTTCGCGGCCAGTTTGGCGCGGCTGGCGATGCGCCAGTGCACGTTGGCCAGGCAGATCAGCTGCGGCACCCGCGGGTTGCTGCCATAGTCGAAGCGCGCCGGCACGCGGCGCTTGTCCCAGCAGCGCATGTGCTGCTGCGGCTGTTCCAGCTTGCGTTCGATCGCCGCGAAGCGGGCCCGGTCGGCGGCGCTGTCGGAGCGCGGATTGAAGCCGGCCACGATGCCCTCGCTCACCAGTTGCACCTGGTCCAGCGGCAGCAGGTCGTCGAGCAGCACGGTGTTGCCGGCAGGCACCGACGCCATGCCGTGGTCGGATACCACGATCAGGTTGATCCGCTGGAACAGCCCGCGCTGCTTCAGCCCCTGCAGCAGGCGGCCCAGCGCGGCATCGGTGGCGCGCAGCGCGGCGTCGAGCTGGGGTGAGTCGGGGCCGTACTTGTGGCCGGCGTGGTCGACGGCATCGAAGTACAAGGTAAGGAAGCGCGGCCGCTCGGCAAGCGGCAGGTCGAGCCAGGCCAGCACCTGGTCGACCCGCTGGTCGGCAGTGACGCTGTCGTCGAATGGCCGCCAGTAATCGGGATGGCGGCCGTGGATCGCCGCTTCCGAGCCCGGCCAGAACATGGTGGCAGTGCGCACGTCGTGTTCGTCGGCGGTCACCCAGATCGGCGTGGCCTCGTCCCACCAGCGGCCGTCGCTGACCGCCTTGCGGTTGCCCAGCGAGAACTTGCCCAGTTGCGGATCAAACATCGTGTTGTCGACGATGCCGTGATGGTCGGGGCGCAGCCCGGTGACGAGGGTGTAGTGGTTCGGGAAGGTCAGCGAGGGGAACGAGGGCTGCATCGAGGCGGCCTGCACGCCGTGCCGGGCCAGCATTTCCAGGTTGGGACTGAGGCCGCGGTCGATGTAGTCGTAGCGATAGGCATCGATCGAGATCAGCAGCAGCGGTGCGGATGCGCCGGTCCCGGCGACGTCGGGCAGCTTGGTCGCCGATCGTTGGTGGGCGCATCCTGCGCTGGCGGCGACCACGGCGCACAGCAGCAGGCGAAACAGGATTTTCATGCAGACAGTCCCAGACTTGGCCATGACGCCGTCCATGGTCGCGCAGAGTCATGACAATTACATCCGTGAAAGCATTCCGCCGCCTTGCCGTGGTACCGACGATCATCCTGGCTGCCTTCATGCCGCTTGCTGCGGCAAGCGCCGGGCAGTCCGCCACGCCACCGACGACCCAGGTGCGGCCGTATGTTCCGCCGCCGAGCGTGCAGTACCAGCAGGCGGTGCAACAGCAGCAGGTGCGCGACCAGTTGCGCAAGAGTGAACTGCAGCAGCAGTTGCAGCAATCCGTTTCCGACAACGCGAAGCGTCCCGGGGCGAACAACCCGCAATTGCAGCGTCAGCTGGATCAGGCCGACCAGGCGCGGCACGACCGCGATCGCGCCGCACTCAAGGCTCTGCTCGATCGACAGCAGACCCTGCCGCGGGTGATCCCGCCGGATGCGCCGACATCGTCGCGCAGCGGCGGTTGATCAGCTTGCCGCTGCGCGATCGCCGCGGCCGTCGAACAAGTCGCCGCGCGCCATGCGCTCCTCCCATCCCAGCAGGAAGCGCTTCGCCGGCAGGCCGCCGCCGAAGCCGGTGAGGCTGCCGTTGCTGCCGATCACGCGATGGCAGGGCACCACGATCGGCAGCGGATTGCGGCCGTTCGCGGCGCCCACCGCGCGCATCGCCTGCGGCTGGCCGATGCGACGTGCGAGTTCGCCGTAGCTGATCGTCACCGCGTAGGGGATGCGGCCCAACTCTTGCCATACCCGCAACTGGAACGCCGTACCCTGCGGATGCAGCGGCAAGTCGAACTGGGTTCGCGTGCCGGCGAAGTATTCCTCCAACTGCTGGCGGGCGAACGTGAGCGCCGCGGGCGCATGTACCCAGGCGTCCGAGCGTGGCTGCGGGTGGCGTTCGGTCTCGAAGCGGATCTCGCGCAGCCCCTGCGCATCGGCCAGCAACAGCAGGCGGCCGATCGGGCTCGGCATCTCGTCGACGTGGATCGTTTCGGCATTCATGATTTGCTCCGTGAAGTGGCCGCGGCGTCGCCGACGCTGCGCCACAAATGCATCACCGCATAGGCGCGCCACGGCCGCCACGCCTCGGCCAGCGCGGCGAGCGCCCTGGTGCCCAGTTCGGCGCCGCCACCGGCCGCTGCGCGGCGCAGGATCAGGTCGGCGGCGGGGAACGCGTCAGGGTGGCTCAGCGCGCGCATCGCCATGTAGTGCGCGGTCCATTCGCCGATGCCGGGCAGCGCCACCCAGCGTTCGATGAATTCCTGCAGCGGCTGTTCCACGCGGAAATCGACGCGGCCGTCGAGCAGCGCCTGGGCGATGCCGCGAATCGCGGCCGCGCGCGCGGTGGTGACGCCGAGCTCGCGCAAGTCCGCGTCGGCCAGTTGCGCCGGCGTCGGAAACAGGCGTTCCAGGCCGTCCGGCAGCGGCAGCGCGAGCACCGTGCCGTGACGCTGCACGATGCGCGAGGTCAGCGTGCGTGCGGCCGCCACGCTGACCTGCTGGCCCAGCACCGCGCGCACCGCGATCTCGAAACCGCCCCAGCCACCGGGCAGACGCTGACCCGGATGCCGGCGCAGCATCGGTTTCAGCACCGCGCTGGCGCCCAGCGTGGCGGCGATCACGCGCGGGTCGGCGTCCAGGTCGAACATCCGGCGCGCTCGCGTGACCAGCGGCAGCAGCTGTGCGGGGCGGGCGCCATGCAGTTCGAGTTGCAATGCGTGGCCGTCGCCCGGCGCTGCGGTCAGGCGCAGCCAGCCGGCTTCGTCCGCGTCGCCGAACACGCGGGCATAGGCATGCTCGTCCACCCGTTCCACGCCGGGTAGCGCGCGCGTGCGCAGGAACGCCAGCATGGCCTGGAAATCGTAGGGCGGCCGATAACCGAGTCGCAGCATCAGCGTGGCACCAGTCGCGGCGCGCGGTTGCCGGCGCAGCTCGCGCGGCGGCATCCGGTTCGCCGCCGCAAACGCGGCGTTGAAACGGCGCAGGCTGCCGAATCCCGACGCCAGCGCCACCTCGGTTACCGGCAGCGCGGTCTCGGTCAGCAACTGCTTGGCGAACAGCAGGCGGCGCGTGGTGTGCACGTCGATCGGCGGCGCGCCGAGATGCGCCACGAACAGGCGTCGCAATTGCCGCGCACCCACGCCCACGCGGGTGGCCAGGTCCGCCAGCGGCTGCTCGCTCAGCGCGCCGGCCTCGATCAGTTTCAGCGCGCGCGCCACCACGTGTTCGCCGCGATGCCAGCTTGCATTGCCGGGCGCGAGTTCCGGCCGGCAGCGCAGGCACGGGCGGAATCCGGCCGCTTCCGCAGCCGCGGCGCTGGCGTAGTAGCGGATGTTCGCCGGTTTCGGCGGCGGCGCCGGGCAGACCGGGCGGCAGTAAATCCGCGTGCTGGTGACGGCGGTGAAGAACAGCCCGTCGAAGCGGGCGTCGCGGCTCAGGCGGGCCTGTTCGCAGACGGCGAGCGCGGGCAGGGTGGCGGTGGGCGACTCGGACATGGGCGCAGGCTAACACTGCGGCAGCCGCGGAACTGGCCGTTTTCGGACCTCAATGCCGGATCGTCGGCAGCATCACCGCGGCGGGTCGCGGGCAGGCGCGCTGGCGGCCACGAAGGAACGCCCTGGCCTCCTTGTCGCTGGCGGGGCGCCCGCTGTCGCCGCCGTCGAACGCGACCCGCCACGTACCGTCCGGCGCGCGCCGCCACGTCGTCGAGAAGTGTCCGATCGCATAACGCGTCGCCGCGCCCGCGCCCGTGTTCTCGAACAGGTACGGGCCGCTGGACGTCGCCAGCGTGCCGTCGGCACTTGCGACCACATGCTGCGGGTACCAGTCCAGCCGCACCGCCTTGCCGGCCAGGATCGCCGCCCAGTGCCGCACGATCGCCTGCGGCCCGCGCACCGGCCTGTCCGCGGTTGCGTCGAACACGCTGTCGTCGGCGAGAAACGCGGCGAACGCCGTGGCGTCATGGCGCTGCACGCTGCGGGCAAACGCCAACTCGCGTTGCCAGACCTCGCAGGCGGCGCGGTCGGGTGTTGCCATCGCGGCAGGCGACGCGGCGGCGGGCAAGACGGCAAGCAGCAGGATCAATCCCGTCGAACGTGGCATCGGCGACTCCGGTGTCCGGGTTGTCGCGCAGCTTCGGCCCGCGTCCGGCGTGGCGCCAGTGCTGGAACGCATGGGGTCAGGCCGGGTCCTCGTCATCGGCCGGCGATGGCGCGGCAGGCAGCATCGAAGCGAGCACCCCGTCGCGGCGGATCAGGCCGTGGTGAAGCGCTGCCGCCATGTGCGCCAGGAACGTCGCAAACAGCAGCATCGCGAACGCGCCGTGCAGGTGGCGCAGCACGGCGAACGCGGTTGCGTTGGTCGGAAAGATCGGCGGCAGCCGCAACGATTCGCCAAGCATCACCGGGTAGCCGCCGGCCGAGAGCATCGCCCAGCCGATCAGCGGCATCGCCAGCATCAGGAAGTACAGCAGCCAGTGCGAGGCCAGCGCGGCGAGTTTCTGCAACGCGGGCAGGTCGCCCGGCAACGGCGGTGGCGGATGGCGCAGGCGTACCGCCAGCCGGATTACCGCCAGCAGCAGGATCGCGATGCCGAGCGGCTTGTGGATGGCGAGCAGCCATTCGTGCCGCGCGGAGACGCTGGCGACCATGCCGACGCCGATGAACAGCATCGCCACGATCATCACCGCCATCAGCCAGTGCAGCGCGCGGGCGGCGGGAGTGAACCGGTTCGGCGCGGTGTTCATCGGCTCGCCTCCGGCGTGGGCGCGGCAGTGTCGGGCAGGTGGGCTTCTTCGCTGGTGCGGCGCAGGTAGGAGTTCGCGTACGCGGCGGAGCGTGCGGGCAACAGCGGGTCGTCGGAGGCCTCGATGCCGGCCGGCAGCACCAGCGGGTCGTAGTTGATGTCGCGGCACGGGCCGCTGGCCTGCGGCGCGCTGCGTTCCAGCACCAGCGTGCCGGCGTCGATCGTGCGGCGGTCGTCGGGCCACGCCTTCGTCGCATCGTTGGTCGGGTCGCCGGGATTGGCCAGGGTTACCTGCAGCTGCCAGCGCAGCGGGCCGCGGGCGAGGCGTTCGGTGAGGTCGGCGGCCAGGTAGTTCGCGTCGCCAGCCGGTGGCATCGTGGCGTCGGCATCGTACGCCTCGGGCAGCATGCGCCAGCGCACCGGCTGGCGCGCGCCGGTCGCGTCGACGAACACGAAGGCGTCGAGGCTCCAGTAGCGTTCCGTCGCGAAGCTGGCCGACGGGTTGGCCGTCTTCACCCAGGCGCGGAACGCGGCGGTTTCCGGGTGTGCCGCGAAGAACGCGGCCACCTTCGCCGGGTCCGGCTTGCCGGTGGCCGGATCGGGTTGGTTCGCGTGCAGTTGTGCGTAGAACGCCTGCGGCGTGGCGACCGGGAACACCGGCATGCTGTTCATGCCGGTGCGCCACTGTTGTCCGTTCGCCAGCGCGAAACGCAATGCCATGCTGCGGATCGGCACGCTGGAATCCGGCGCATACGGATTGCTGCCGGGGATCGCGAAGCGGCCGACCACGGGCGTGCGTTGTCCTGGCGCGAATACCTGCGCGACGGAGTACGCCTGCGCCTGCCCGCTGCTGTCGAAGTACCCCGTCACGCACACGCCCTTGGCATGGTTGCGCCGGTAGCCGGCGAACGTGCCCGCGTTGTGCTGGAACTGGTCCACCAGCTTCTCCGGCGTGAGCCGGCGCGGTGCCAGCCAGCCGCCGACATAGCCGAACGCGACGGCGGCGACGGCGACGGTGCCGACGATCAGGCTCCACGCGCCGATTCGGCGCAGCGGCGCATGGGGTGGGGCGGGATCGTGCATGTCGACTCCTGGGGAATGGCTTCTTTCCGGCGCCGTCGGGCCGGAAGGCTGAAGTGGGCGCGGGCTGCGCCTCGTCTGCGGGGTATTCGCCGCGAGCATGCGGCGCGTTACATGCGCCGGCGCAATGTGCGGGGAGCGATGTTCATGCGTGCGGGCCTGCACCGGCGAGTCGGATCGACTCGCCGGCCTGGACATCAGTACCGCAGTGGCCATCGCCTGGCGCCGGTTGGCATCGATGCGCAAAGGGCCGGTCGGGGTGGCGCTCGCGACCGGCCAAGGGCATCAGTCCGCGTCGATCCGCGCAATCGTCCGGCGCGTCCGCGAACCTTTCACCTGATCGGTGCCATCAGGTGCTGGTACGGCGTGTCGGCCCACATGACGTACGGTGCTCCGGTATCCGGGTTCGCGCTCTTCGGATACGCCGCGTAGAACGCCGCGTCCGCGCCCACGATCATGAGATGCGGCCCGGTCTTGATCCAGTTGCCGTCCGGCTTCTGCGCATACGGATCGGTATTGCTTGCATCCGTGCCGCCTTCCAGCATGTACATCAAGCCGAGCTTGCCGGACGGCGGGGGCTGGTGCGCCATCCAGGCATTCGCCCATTCCATCGCGTTCGCGTCCATGCACATCGGGTCCGGCCCCGGCGTCGCCGGGTTGTCCGGCATGCAGGTGAACGCGTTGCTGCCCTTGCGCAGCGTGCGCATGGTTCCATCCGCACCCGCGACGACGATCGTCGCGTCCTTCGCCACGCGCGCCGGCGCGGCGCGCATGGCGCTCGCGATCATCTGGGCATCGCTCGGCGCGGGTTTGTCGGCTGCCTGCACGCTGCCGATGGCAGCGAACAGCACGGCGACGACGGTGAGCTGGCTCTTCAAGCCTGTCGTATGCATGGCAACCTCCCACAGTGACGTGTGACGGTCACGCCCGGGTTCCCGCCGGAAAGTCTGTGCCGCTGGTCGGACCGGGTCAATCGGCGTGATTGGCCGTAACGGTCACGGCACCCGTCGGCACGGGACAGCACCCTCGACCGGCTTTGCCCGGTGCCCCGCGCGCGGTCGGAGCGCCCGGCGCATCAGGTCCGTTTGCCGGCGCCGCCATGGCGGCGCTGCGCGGTTTGGCGTGGCGGCCGGGCTTGTTACCCCATGGCTATAATCGAACGCTGACTCTCCGGGACCCTTCCATGAACGCACCCACCCGCATCGACACCACCCGCACCATCCGCGCGCCGCGCGGCACCGAGCTTTCCTGCAAGAGCTGGCTCAGCGAGGCACCGTTCCGCATGCTGCAGAACAACCTCGATCCCGAGGTGGCGGAGAACCCGGCCGAGCTGGTGGTGTACGGCGGCATCGGTCGCGCCGCGCGCAACTGGGAGTGCTTCGACGCGATCCTGCGGTCCCTGCGTGAACTGAACGACGACGAGACGTTGCTGGTGCAGTCCGGCAAGCCGGTCGGCGTGTTCCGCACGCACAAGGACGCACCGCGCGTGCTGATCGCCAACTCCAACCTGGTGCCGCACTGGGCCACCTGGGAGCACTTCAACGAGCTCGATAGAAAAGGCCTGATGATGTACGGCCAGATGACCGCCGGCTCGTGGATCTACATCGGCTCGCAAGGCATCATCCAAGGCACCTACGAGACCTTCGTCGAGATGGGCCGCCAGCATTACGCCGGCAACCTGAAAGGGCGCTGGATCCTCACCGCGGGCCTCGGCGGCATGGGCGCGGCGCAGCCGCTGGCCGCCGTGATGGCCGGTGCGTGCATGCTGGCGGTCGAATGCCAGCAGAGCCGCATCGACTTCCGCCTCAAGACCCGCTACGTCGACGAGCAGGCCACCGATCTGGACGACGCGCTCGCGCGCATCGAGAAGTACACGAAAGCCGGCGAGGCGAAATCCGTCGCCCTGCTCGGCAACGCCGCCGACGTGCTGCCCGAACTCGTGCGCCGCGGCGTCAGGCCCGACGCCGTCACCGACCAGACCAGCGCGCACGACCCGGTCAACGGCTACCTGCCGCAGGGCTGGACGCTGGAGCAGTGGTTCGAGCGCCGCAAGATCGACCCGGTCGGCACCGCGCGCGCCGCCAAACTGTCGATGAAGACCCACGTCGACGCGATGCTCGCCTTCCACGCGCAAGGCATCCCCACCTTCGACTACGGCAACAACATCCGCCAGATGGCCAAGGACGTCGGCTGCGACAACGCCTTCGCGTTCCCCGGCTTCGTGCCCGCCTTCGTGCGCCCGCTGTTCTGCCGCGGCATCGGCCCGTTCCGCTGGGCCGCGCTGTCCGGCGACCCGGAAGACATCTACAAGACCGACGCCAAGGTCAAGGAACTCATCCCCGACGACAAGCACCTGCACCACTGGCTGGACATGGCGAAGGAGCGCATCAGCTTCCAGGGCCTGCCGGCGCGCATCTGCTGGGTGGGTCTGGGCCTGCGCGACAAGCTGGGGCTGGCGTTCAACGAGATGGTGCGCAAGGGCGAGCTGAAAGCGCCGGTCGTCATCGGCCGCGACCACCTCGATTCCGGCTCCGTCGCCTCACCCAACCGCGAAACCGAATCCATGAAAGACGGCAGCGACGCCGTCAGCGACTGGCCGCTGCTCAACGCCATGCTCAACGTGGCCGGTGGTGCCACCTGGGTATCGCTGCATCATGGCGGCGGAGTGGGCATGGGCTACTCGCAGCATTCCGGCCTGGTGATCGTGTGCGACGGCACGAAGGAAGCGGACGAACGGATTGCGCGGGTGCTGTGGAACGATCCGGGCACCGGGGTGATGCGGCATGCGGATGCGGGGTATGAGATTGCGGCGGAGTGTGCGAGGGAGCAGGGGTTGAAGTTGCCGATGATTTGAGTGGTGAAGGGGGTTGAATGAACCCGCCCCCTTTTGTTCCTTCTCTAGGGAAAGTCTGAACAAGCCGTCATCCCAGCGAAAGCTGGGATCCAGTGCCTCGGCAACTATCGGAGGGCGCTGGATTTCAGCTTTCGCTGGAATGACGAGCAAAGATCTGATCAGAGCATCCCTGGCCCGGGTTTTGCGTGATCAAGAAGATCCGGCGCGGAGAAGATGGTCAAGTGCTATAAAGCTTGATCCGACCTCATCGCCGCTTGCGTGGCTCAGGAAGGGCCTGAACAAGCCGTCATCCCAGCGAAAGCCGGGATCCAGTGCCTCGGCAACTGCTTGAAGACGCTGGATTCCAGCTTTCGCTGGAATGACGGGCAGAGGCTTGATCAGAGCATCCTTGGTGCGGTCGTTTACATCCCCTTTCGCAGTGAGGCGCGGCTCATGTTCGGTAAAGACGCGACGGATCGTTGGGACGACACCGTGAGTTACCTCAATGCGCACTTCCCGTGCAACGGGCTGACGCATCAGTTGGGTGATCACATTGAGACAGTAGTGGCCGCCGGCCAACGCAGTGCGATCTCGAAGGATCTGCACCTGGGCTCGCGCTCCGATAAAAAGTCGGACCCGACCTATGCGGCAACGACCGAGAAGCGCCGAGCCCTGCGGGCATTGCTGCTGTGCCAGCGCGTCTATCTTTCGGATTTGTGGGCCAGGAAGACGGTCAATCGGGTTCCGGACAACCCTGTCAACCTGCTTGCGGCGAATTGGAAGACGTTGAGCCTGAATTACTGGCAGAACCAGACTCACGCCGAGATTGACGCCGGCATCGGAATGTTTGCTCCGGTTCCGACGGCCGTCAATGCGGACGTGGCTACGGCCGCAGAGGCTGGGCCGCCCGACGGGCTTGGCATTGAGATCGCAGGCAACCTGTTCCTCTCACGCAACGGTAACTGCTGCATCGGCGCGGCCGAAACCTGCTACCGAGGCGTCCTCGCGTGGCTTCTGCAAAGCGGCATGATCTCGCTGCGCTGGTTCCTGCGCGATTGTGCGCCGAATGGCCAGCAGAGCTGTGACCAGTTGTTTGGCACTGGCGTTTCCGTCTGGGACTCGGCAACCGTATTCAAGGACAACAGCGTGCTTCCGGAAGTTGGGCGTGGCTTCATCATCCACATGTGGGTGGAGCAGGCGGGCGCTGGCGGCTGGAACGGACATTGGGTGATTTCCAAGGGCGGCGGCAGGATCTGCGGCGTGAATAACGGTCTCGTTAACAAGCCTGACGAGCAAGTCCTCACGAAGTACACGAACGGCGGCAAGCTCAGGTCGCAGTTTGAGGGCTACGGTGGGTACCTGATGGAGCAGAAGCAGGAAGTAGGCGAGTCGACTTCGACCTGGGTGCCCAAGATTGGCAGGGACGGAAAAAAGATTGCGGCGAAGGCCAACCTGGTGATGTTTGACCCATCGTTGCTGCCCGAAAGGATGTGATGTCGGCAATTGAAGGGGGCGTGGCCAAACCAATAAGGGATCAGGTTCATCAATTCGGCCTGGTAAATGAACCTGGCCACTTTGTACGTCGCCTCACCCAACCGCGAAACCGAATCCATGAAAGACGGCAGCGATGCCGTCAGCGACTGGCCGCTGCTCAACGCCATGCTCAACGTCGCCGGCGGTGCCACCTGGGTATCGCTGCATCATGGCGGCGGGGTGGGCATGGGCTGCTCGCAGCATTCCGGCCTGGTGATCGTGTGCGACGGCACGAAGGACGCGGATGAGCGCATCGCGCGGGTGCTGTGGAACGATCCGGGCACCGGCGTGATGCGGCATGCGGATGCGGGGTATGAGATTGCGGTGGAGTGTGCGAAAGAGCAGGGGTTGAAGTTGCCGATGGTTCCGTAAAGCAGCACCACAGGGGGAGCACGTCATGGCCGTACCCAAATACGACTGGTGGTATCTGCCGCTACTGCGCCTGCTCGCTGACGGGCAGGTCCGGCGCATGTCCGAGGTCTATGACGTGCTTGCAGCGGAGGCCGACCTGAGCGAGGCTGATCTGGGCGAAATGCTGCCAAGTGGTACGGACCACACTTATCGCAACCGAATCGCCTGGGCGCGTACCTTCCTCAAAAAGGCGGGACTAGTGCAATCGCCCAAATGGGGCATGGTCAGCATCACCGAGCGCGGAAAATCGGTGTTGCACGAAAACCCCGCAAACATCAACGACGCGTGGTTGATGCGTTACCCAGAGTTTGCGGAATGGGCGCGCCCCGGCAAGTCCTCTGCGGGGGTGGCCGGGGTGTCGTCTGGCGGAGACGCGCCCGACCACGACGACGAGACGCCGCGGGAAACGCTGGAACGCATGTATTCGCGGCTGCAGCGCGATCTTGCCGACGAGTTGCTGGAGCGTGTCAAAGAGATAAGCCCGACCTACTTTGAGAAGATCGTGGTAGACCTGATGCTGGCGATGGGCTATGGCGGTTCGCGCGCCGAGGCTGGGCACACGGTCGGCCGGTCCGGTGACGGCGGCATTGATGGGGTGATCGACGAGGATCATCTCGGGTTGGACAAGATCTACCTGCAGGCCAAGCGTTGGAAAGACAGCGTCGGTCGTCCGATAGTGCAGGCGTTTTCCGGCTCGCTGGAGGGCGAACGTGCCAACAAGGGCGTGTTCATCACCACCTCGACGTTTACCGCCGAGGCACGCGATTACGTTGGCAAGATCAGCAAGAAAATCGTGCTGATCGATGGCCGGAAGCTGGCCGAGCTGATGATCCGCCACGACGTCGGCGTAGGCCGCGAGGCGACCTATGTGGTCAAACGCATTGACAATGACTACTTCGACCCGGATGCGTGAGCGACGAGGTGGTCGAAGCAGAGGTAGAGTGCACTTTCTTGAAGTACGCGTCGTGAAGAAGCTTTGCCCCCGATTTTCGCTGGTCAAGCCGGGATCCAGTGACTCGCGGGCTCGGCGAAGCAACTTAAGTTATCATCGGATGATATATAGTCATGTCAACGGAAGATGCAGGGCTGGATACGTTGTTGCTGCTCAACGGCGAGATCTATGACCAGGGTGACGGTTACTGGATCAAGATCGAGGCATGGCGCGTTGAAATGAATGAGCATGTGCCGCACGGCGTGCGCTATGCGCTGACCCTGCATGATCGCTACGGCACGCGACTGCTCGGTTTCGACAACGCGCATGCCGTCAAGCCGCCCAGGCGCAAGCGTCATGCAGGTCGGCTCCTGGCCTACGATCATCGCCACCGTCACGTTAGCGACAGGGGGCGGATTCAACTTTGAAGTGCAGCACCCTCAACGTTGAGGTGGCGCAGGTGCGGTAGCCTGCGCAGCTTCACCGCCAAGTGGAACTGCACATGAGCTACACGCACCTGAGCCAGAGCGAACGCTAC